>OIDC01000253.1_pt1 | contig 33743 bp, 35 predicted proteins | sample 1581401 | NCBI WGS metagenome assembly OIDC01 (sample SAMEA3882518, study PRJEB24775) | human gut metagenome | biome: human-associated habitat; feature: intestine environment; material: feces | place: Netherlands | collected 2009/2010 | reverse complement strand
CCTGCCGGTACAAGCAAAAAACGACCGTTGTCCACGATCGTAATAAGCTTATAGTTTCCATATGTATCTATCTGAAACTGATCCGCATAGGCAAGTTCCATATGCCCGGTACAGTCGAGGTCGTTAAAACTAACGTCCTCCGGAAAAGAAAATGTCAATGTATAATCAATCTCATGCGGCGTACTCATCGCAGTTGTATCACCCACGACATCCATCTTGCATGGAACTCCGGAAATTGGGAATGTGAATGTAGAATTGCCACCTTCATTTTCATTCTCATACTTCTGATCATCTACCAGCATGTAATCATAATGCGTACTGCTCCAGACAATCGTCGCATATGCCTGTCCATCCGTGACTTTGACTTTTGCCTCGGAATCCACAGTCGCTCTGCCGCTTCCACCTTCGAGTGTTACATTTGCAGTATATTCACCGTCAGCTAACGTTGCCGCTTCACTCTCGGTCTGCTGCTGCGTCTGGGTCTGTGTCTCCACCTTGTTATTCTTTGTCCCGCATGCACATAAAAGCATACCGGCCACACATAAAGATGCGATTGTTATGATTTTCTTTCTCATAATATTGATAAATTCCTTTGACTATTTTGTTGCTTGCGGATCAGAAACACTGACTTTATGGTCATACCATGTTCCTTTGGTTCCAAGAATTGCAAGATCAAACTCCTGATCCAATGCTTCAACCGGAACATCAAATCCATATACTTCTTCTGTTGTTCCGTCGCTGTATTTTACAGTGTCGGTTGTTGGCTCAAGTAATTTTGCTCCGTCTTTTGCGGCATCTGCTGCTGTTCCAACAAAGAGATTAATAATCTTCTTTGATACAAGGCTGATATGAATGGTCATCTTTCCATCTTTTACGGTCAGTGTTCCACATCCATCATTCGCTTCATTTACATGAAACATTCCACTGTCTGTATTAAACTTTGCGGCATAGGTGCCGTCTGCAAGTGCATCACTTGCACTTGCAGAAGCAGATTTGGAAACCTTGCCCAGAGATTTAATCGCATTCTTTGTATGCTCAACATAAATCTTCTGGATTGCTTCGATTTCGCCCAGTCCGGCAATCTGTGTATCGATACTGTCGAAATTGCCACTTGCTGTAAACTGGCTCTTCCATGAATCGTCATCATCACCTGCCATATCGTTGTTTGCGTGGTCTCCGGCAACAACCATAAGCGGACGAAGAATTACTTTTTTGTAACCAGCGTCTTTTACTGCATTAATGACGTTCTCACATGCAGTCTCTTCCGGCTCACCTTCTACAGTTCCGATGAATACGTTGTCATATCCAAGCTGCTGCATCTGTGCAGACATCTGGCTGTAGCTGACCTTTGCTGTATGGGATGTACCATGGCCCATAAATACAAATGCAGTACTATCTTCTTTTGCATCATCCAAAGAATCATATCCGGCAGTCTTTACAGCCTCTGCTGTAATATCTTCTGCTACGGCTTTCTTGTCTGCATTGATTTCTGTAGCGTCTGCACCAACTTCTCCTAATAAAGGTTCAGCAAGGACAACTTTTTCAAATTTGTCCTTGTATGCCTCGAGTTCCCCAACAAGCTCGTCATACTCTGCACCGTGCATCAGGTGTGTTGGCTGGATCACAAGATTCTTAACGCCATTGTCAACAGCTCTCTGTAATGCCTGATCTACGTTATCGATCTTCTCATTATCTCTTGCCTGTACATGATTGATGATGATCTGTGCAGTAAATGCACGTCTTACAGACCAATCCGGATTTGCTTCCTGAATTGCTTTCTCAACACCACCGATATCAGCAACACGGCTATCGTTGAAAGAAGTACCAAAGCTTACGACGAGAATTTCGTTCTCTCCAATGTCATCTGCGTTCAAAGGATCATCCTTGGAAGCATCTCCGGTATCTCTTCCGAAATAATCAGGATCTGCATTCTCGCCCTCTACGAGCTGCTTCTGTGCATCTGTCAGCTTATCCCATGCTGCTTTTGCTGCTGCACACTGCTCGTCTGTCTTATCGGTTCTCTCCTGTACATAAATGTCATCGATCAGTTTTGCAACTTCATCTGCAGCTGCCTGATCATCTGTCTGGGATGCCTGTGAGCTCTCCGTAGCTTCCTTTGTGTCTTTGTCTTTGCTTCCACATCCGCTGAGCATACTTACTGCAAGCGCACATGACAGAAACAGTGCAAGTGTCTTTTTCTTCATAATTTCTCCTTTTCCTGCGTATCAGAATATCTTTATAATTCCGATACATCGAACCTCATGCTACATATTCCATAGAAATCACACGCTTTCCTGTCATAACGTATCTATAGATAGCAAAAGAAAAGCTCCATCCGGGATCTTCCGGACGGAGCAATCAGTCTTTAAATCATATCACAAAAGAGAGGTAAACAATAGCCTGCATTACCTTGACTTAAACAGTACGACCAATTACTCGTGATCTGCTCTCTGAAAGAAATTGTGCTATCCGTTCAGAGTGCTGTACCAGATAATTGGCAGGTCTCCTGGCTGATAGATCCTCGCATCACTTCCGCCTTCCCAAACAAAACATTGTTCAGTGCGCCTCTTGGAAGTGTACTCCCTAATCACAGTGACGAGATCGTACAGGAATTGCACCTGTTTCCCTTTTCACCAGTTGAGACACATCTTAAGATGTGTCTCAACTGACACCAACTATCTTCCCTATGAAACTTTCCCTATCTTAGCACATTCAGCTTTTGTTTACAACAATGTTTTACAAAACCAGCGTATAAAGCACGCCGATCACTGCAAGTGCCATGCCGGAATATCCGGTCAGTGCAAATAATACTGCCATGACCTGATATTTTTTCACGCGGTCATTTCTCAAAATCACAAGAATAAATAAAACCAGCACGCTGAGTAACATAATCACCATTCCGGACGGAATCAGTATATCGATTGCATTGTTTGTCATCTATCTATCCCTCTATCTTTGAACGTCAAGCGTCAGCCTATTTTCCAAGTGTTTCCACACATATGGATTCATATTTCGGATAATTCTCATGAAGCATGTCTGTTACAACATTTCCATCTTTATCCATAGTGAACTGATACAGGTTGTATGCACCTTCTTCGTAGGCATAATCCGTTCCGTTATCCTGGAAATGCTCATAAGTTGCAGCTCCCGGTGTTGTTAGCAGATGCAGTGTCGTATATGGCTTTTCTCCCACATACTGACATACATCATACATCGGAAGAATGCTTCCTTCCTTAATGTAAATCGGACATACATCAATCGGTGCTTCCCGAAGAAGATACTGCTTACCCTCTAATTTTTCACCAGTCCAGTAATCATACCACACACCTTCCGGCAAGTAAACCATCTTCTTTGTTGCGCCCTGCTCCAATACCGGCGCAACAAGCATCTGCTCACCCACAAGGAATTCACCATTTAAATTGCGCACTTCCGGGTCATTCGCATAATGCAGTACCAGAGGCCGCATAACCGGCAAACCTGTCTCAAGTCCCTTGTAAAACAGATCATAAATATATGGAAGGAACTTGTAACGGAGTTCAATATATTTACGGTTGATTGCAACCACTTCATCGCCAAACTGCCATGGTTCCTGACGCTTTGATCCCTGACATGAATGGTTGCGGAAAAGCGGAGAAAAGCACGCAGCTTCCACCCATCGGCTCAACAGTTCCGGTGTACAGTCCGCACCAAAACCACCCACATCTGCTCCGCAAAATGTGAAACCGCTCATTCCCAGGTTACAGATCTGTGGCACCATCATCTGCAGATGTGACCAGAGACTCTGATTATCTCCTGTCCAGACCGTAGAATATTTCTGGCTTCCGGCGTAACATGCACGTGTAATAACAAACGGGCGTTTTCCGGTATGTTTGCGAATTCCGGCATAGGTTGCACGGCTCATGTTATGGCCATAGACATTATGGATCTCTGCATGTGTTGTCTGACGTTCTTCATCATGGAACTGTATGTCCTGTGGAAGTTCTCCCCGAAAACTTGCCGGCTCGTTCATATCATCCCAGATGCCCCGGATGCCCATATCCAGAAGTTCCTTATGATGATCCGCCCACCAGTCACGCACTTCTTTCCGGCCGAAATCAGGAAATACGGATTCGCCCGGCCATACTTCATTCACATAAATATTTCCCTCGGTGTCTTTTGCAAAATAGCCTTTTTCAACACCTTCCTCATACATGAAATAGCCGTCCTCTTTTTTCGTTCCCGGATCGATAATCGTCACCGGCTTGAAACCAAGCTGTTCCATTTTGTCACAAAGCACGCCTTTTTTATCATAATATTCTTCGTCCCATGTAAACACTTTGAAATTGTCCATGTAGTCAATATCCAGATGAATGACATCGCACGGAATCTGCAGTTTGCGATATTTCTCTGCAATTTCCATGATATCCTTTGCGGATGTGTAGCCCCAGCGGGACTGATGATAGCCCAGTGTCCAAAGCTGTGGCAGCGGTGTTCTTCCGGTAAGGTATGTATAATTTTTGATGACCTCTGCCATGGTCTCTCCGCCAAGAATGTAATAATCCAGATTTCCGTCATCCGCACCATAACAGAAATATTCCTCAGACTCTTTTCCAAGATTCAGATAGCTGTGGAACGTATTGTCAAAGAACAGACCATACACACAATCCTTACGCAGACAAATCAGAAATGGAATGGATTTGTACAGCGCATGGAAATCCTCTGTATGCGCCTGTGGCAGATCAGAGTTCCAGTTCTCATATTCATAGTGACGTTTGTTGAGAAATCCGCTTTTGTCCCCAAGTCCATAAAAACTGTCTTCCGGTGCCAGTACTTTCAATGTCTGCACCGCATAATCTCCACCCTCTGACTTTGATGCATCATGGCCTTCTGCCTCAAGCAGATCGGCTGCCTTCTGATCCAGCGCTACTTTCTTAACCCGCTGCCCCCGGTAATCTTCCATCAGCAAATGACCGTTGGCATCGTATGCCTCCATATAAAATCCGTCGTGAATGTACAACGTCAGGCTCTTCGTTTTGATCACAGTCGCATCCCCTGCATCTTCCACTGTAAAATTCGCCGGAACCGCTTTTTCTCCCTCTATTGCCTTGGATTTATAGTCTTTCATCCAGCAAGGCACCAGTACGCGGATGATATCATCCTTTAGAATGGTTAAGATTACATCCTGATTCTCATAATGTAATGTTACCTGATTCCCCTGTTGTTCGTATGATTGCTTTTTTCCAAAATTCATGTTATGCCTCCTTAAGAACAATAATTTAAATCACAACACCATTGCAATGATCGACTTCGTGCTGAATAATCTGTGCTGTCCATCCTGTATATTTTCCATGTTGCTTTTTAAAATTCTGATCCAGATAATCCACTTCGATTTCTTCATAACGCGTGCATGGTCTCACTCCGTCGATTGACAGACAACTTTCTTCTGTCTGATACTCCCCTGACTTCTTCGTGATCACAGGATTGACCATTGCAAAATGAAACGGCCCTGCGGACACAACAATAATCGCTTTATTAATTCCTATCATATTTGCCGCCATGCCAACACATACATTTTTGTTTGCTCTGAGCGTATCCAAAAGGTCTGTTATGACCTGCTTATCTGCCTCTGTGGCCGGTTGTGCCTTTTTTGAGAAAATACGTTCTCCTTTTACAATATTTTTGACCATTGTTTTTCTCCGATTCTTAATTTTTTCTTCTCTAATGCCGCCATTACATAAACTTAATCTTATATCCATTAAACTCAGATAAAAAAACGGATATTATATTCTCAAGATTTTCATCTGCTTTCTCATAAATTTCCTTTTTCTCCACGTCCGCCAGACCTTCTTTCTCTATTTCTTCTATCAGTGTCTCGTATTGATCAAATTGAATTGGATTAAGAATATTATTTTGTTCATCATACTTTAAGCTATCCCAAATAATATAATTGTCCGTTACTTTCGCCTCTGGAATTGATATATAAATGGTTTCTTTTTCTACAGATACCTTAATATCTGCCATTTCATATCCAACCTTAACATTCCCAGTTCCTTCAATAGAAATCGTATTTTTTGTTCCTGGAATTTTCACATCATCAAGAAAATATCTCGATTGATCAACTGTTTTCGTAAAATTATACTCTCCGCAATAAGTAGACAATTCTCCAATTTCTCTAATACGTGATACTACTTCACTTTTTGTAACAGTTCTTTTCTCGACTTCTCCCGGAAGCTTTAGGTCAAACTCAGTAGAATTTGAATTATCTGTTACTTTGACACTATCTTCAATATTTCCAAGAATAAACCCCAACCCAGTTAGCGAAAATGCTAATACAACTCCAAGCACAATTTTTTTAATTTTTTTCATATGTGTTCTCTTTCTTAGTTAAATTCAATTACCGTAATCTTCTTATTATAGCCATGCTGTTATAAGTACAAGTGCGTAAAATATAACTATTATTGCAACAATTATTGCAACCACTTTTCCTATTTTCTTCATTCCCTTTTTCCCCTGTGTACTCTTTGACTTGTCTTTCATTTTATCCTTTCCACCATTCTTCTGTTCATCAATTAAAGCATTTTATGAATTATCTAAAGTATAGCCTAACGCTATTGCAAAAACAATCTTTATAAACAAGATTTGTTCTTTTATCATTTAATAAAAAACCGGAAGTTCAATATCATCACTTGACAACATTAAACTTCCGATTTCTTTATCTCACTTTTCTAAATATTTTTTACGAAATTTCTGCCAGTTTCTTCATGATACGCGCCTGCACTTCCGTGTAATATGCAAGATCTGCTGCGGACAAATCGTCGGTATTTACCTCATCCAATTTTTCCATATAATCAGCATACTGTTTCATATATTCTGCATAGTCACTCATCATTCCTATCGCATCATCGGAATCCTGATACGTTTTCATGAAATCCACATACTTATCAAAAAACGCCTCGTAACTATCCATCATTTTCTTGAAATCTTTACTTACTCCACTCTTATCTTTTGCCGATTTCTTTTTGGATATTTTCTTTTTCTCACTCTTTTCCTTTTTCTTCGTGTCTTTCTCTGTATCCTTTACTTTTTCTTTCTCCTGCGTATTTTCTACCTTTTCTGCTTTATTGACCTCTTCTGTATTTTCTTCTTTCTCCGTATCTGTATCATAAGGTTCTGTAATGCTGATATACATGACATCATTTCCCTCATAATCTACAGAGACATGATACCCATCCTTATTATCTCCATAATAGGAATCATCTGTGCGCCAATAATCTACTGTAAAACCATTCTCCATACAGTCATCTACGTATAAATTGTATTCATCCTCCGAAGTATTACCTATATATACATAAAACGCACTCGAAGCTTCCATATCTATTTTCCCGATATTTGACTTTGGTTGAGGCAACAACTGTACAATTTCACTTGCTGGCCATTTTATTTCCTTGAATTCCTCCTTGTTTATGCTTTCCTCTGCTGTTGGCGTCGAACCTCTTGAGCCACACGCTCCAGTGGAACATACAACAACCAGCATAAATAACATCATTACTATTTTCTTTTTCATTTCTCTTTTTCCTCCCTTTTTTGGTTTTTCATTTTCCTCAACTCCGAAATACTCTGGACATAAGTTTTCTTCTTCCTCTCACACTCAGACGGAATGGGTAACATTCCATGGTTCTGCACATAAGAAATGAATTCCATCTGTCCATCCAGATGTTTGATCTGTTGCTTGAGTTTTTTGATTTTTTCCCTTAAAAACTGGTTTCTTTCTTCGTCCGATAGAGTCATCAGATACTTGATTTCTTTCAAATCAAGTTCCATTTCCCGATATACCAGAATCTGCCACAAACGTTCCAATGCGGCATCATCGTATAATCGATAGTTACCTTCTGACCTTTCTGCCGACAGCAATCCCTCATCATCATAAAATTGCAAGGTTCGCTTACTAACTCCTGCCAGCTGACTCACTTCGTTTACTTTTTTCATTACGGCCTTTACCTTCCTCCGTACTTTGAAGCATAAACTATCACGCATACGTGACTGCAATACCTATTTCCGGAAACACATCACTTTGGTTCCATAAAGGCCTTTGTAAAATTTGCGAATTTGAAATTTGTTAAAAATTATGTAGAAAAATCCTGCTGGGGTATATGAAGAAAAATCCTCTTAAAATACCCTGTTCGGGGGTATATGCAAAAAAACTGCCCCAAAATACCCCGATTTCCAAACAAAATCGGGGTATTTTGAGACAGTTTTTCTATATAGATACTCATCATCAATTAAACTGCTATCTTAAACATGAATTACTGAATATTGCATGCCAAATACTGCATACCAACCATTTATTTTTTATTTCTGATCCTTATTCGACCATAAAATATTGCATCAGCTCATATTTCAACCGGCTTCCCTCCATGATCTCCGGCGGAAGCAATGCACGCGCTACCAGTTTGAGATCATCACTCGCAATGTCAGTTCGCTTTAAATTCGCATAATCTCCATCAATACTTACTACTTCATAATACCATGTTTCCATTTTGTAATCTCCCTTATTGAACATCAGCCCATGTAAAATTTGCTTTCAGCAAATGGGCTGATGATTGTAATGCATCAAAGATGCATTGCCCCTACATATCAAGTTTTCATAGAAAACTTGACACTATCCTTGAATGTCAGCTTTCTTATTTCGATCCACCATTTTTCTTATAATCACGCAAAGGTGCGATCTTTATATGCTTTTTTACATATTTATTAACACCCTGCACAAGACCGTCCGCAAGCACTTCCAGTTTCCTGTCACTGTGGTCCGAGCACTGATTGCCGAGTTCCATATCGACAGAAGGAATCGTACTGTAGGAGGTTTGTGTCAAATCAATTGCCGTGGCACCGGTTCCACTGATTTTCACTCCGTTGGAACGGAGGCCTTTGACCAACGCAGCTCCCAATGCCTCGTGCTGTTCCCAATAAGATGACACCGGCTTTTTCTTCTTTAATCCCTTAGGCACAGAAATTGCAAAAGCGCCTTTATCGTAACGAAGTCCGTCGCTGTCCCAATGCAATGCAATATGACAATCTGCCACATTATTGCAGATGACTGTGCGGGCAACATTGTCCAGCTGAACATCTTTCCCGTCGCGGACCATTAACACATCATACCCTTCTGCCAGAAGTTTCTTTTTAAGGATCTTTGCCATGCGAAGTGTCACATCGCGTTCCGCGGTTCCATCACGAAAAGTCATACCATCCGATACCGCCACTGCCTGAATGGCCCCCGCTTGTGTCGTTCCTCCCGTCAATTTCGGAGACCCATCCGGATGGCAAAGCGTCTTTACGGAGGAACCACCCTTTGTTCCATGCCCTGCATTCACTGCAATCACAATATCTTTCCGGTTCTTTTTAGCGGTATACATGACTGCATAGCCAGAAGTGATTTTGGCATGGTCAGCATATTTCCATGAAGAATCCAGATAAATTTTTTGCTTATTTTTATAAAAGGAAGATGTTTCTGTTGTTTTTGCAGCTTCCTTTTTTGTGGCTTTTTTAGCTGCTGCCTGCACATTTACATCTCCACAAGATGCTGTCAGAATAAGAGCCATCACCATAAGAAATGTTATCATTTTTCTATCTATTTTACGTTTCATATTTTTCTCCATGACATTTGAACATTAGTCCATGCAAAATTTGCTTTCAACAAATGGGCTGACGCGAGTTTCCAATTTCATTATAATTTAGCACTCCATAAAAAACAAGAATCATTGCATTTCACTTTTTACAGGCGTATCATTACTATGGTGTAAATTTTAAGGAGGAAAGAATTATGAAACTAAAAACCAAACAAATCACTGTTACTGCCATTATGCTTGCCATCTGCATCATAAGCCAGTTTTTTAAGAATTTAAGTGTATATATCACCGGACCAGTTATCAATGCCGCGCTGATCCTGACTGCAATTTATGCCGGACTTGCCTGCGGTATCATTCTGAGTATTATCACACCAATCACTTCTTTTTTCATTACCGGAATGCCTGTTATGGCAGCTGTCCCTGCCCTGTTTCCATGTATCATAATTGGAAATGTCATTCTCGTTGTTATGGTCGCATTGCTTCGAAATAAGTTCGGAAAGACAGCCGGACTTCCGGTCTCAATCGGTATCGGAGCCATATTAAAAGCTTTGTTCATGGGGTTTTTGATTTCTCTTCTTATTTTGCCGAACATGTTACCGGTAAAAATGCAGCCGATGCTCCATGCACTGCAATTGCAGTTTTCTGTCACACAGCTGATTACCGCACTCATTGGTGGCGTATATGCAGTTATCATTTATGCAATATTGCAAAAAACATCACTTAAGGAACAGGTATAAGGATGAAATCATTTTATATTTTCTATTCCACATTTTTCAATGCCTGATCCATCGGAATCTTCTTGATTCTCTGGAAATCAAAGATCATGACAATCAGATACCCAATCAGTACAAATCCAAACATCTTTGCACAGCCCAATGGCTTTATGCGGAATGCGAACCATCCACTGTATGAGAACAGCATAATTCTCCATGCCGCATTCATAACAAGGGTTCCTAAAATTACGCTGACCGCATCGGAAATAATTACCACAATACTCGTGGAAAGCAGATACAGGCTGGCAATTTCTTTGTTCTCATATCCCAAAATCTTGGTCATGGAAATTGCATTCTCATTCTTTTCAATGATCAGCTTTGTCAGAAGATAAATCATGACTGCTGCCAGAAGAATGCATAAAATCTGGAAATAGGTCATATACGAACCCATGGAATGATCGAGCTGATCTGCCATTTTGGTAATATCATGTATCGTGATTGTTGTTGCGATATTGTCCTCATCAATATCCATGATTTCGCTGTCCGAAAGGAATCCGCTAAACGCATTCTCTTTGAGATCAAACACCTTTCCATAGTTATCGATGGACATAAAGACGGCAAGACTCTGGGATTTATGATAGAGTCCCGCAACTTTAAATTTGTAGGTCTTGTTCTCATATTTCTCATCCAATGATACAGTATCACCAACACGGATTCCATATTTATCCGCAAAAGATGCCGAGATGTAAACCTCATTCTTTTTCAATGAATTCAGCTTTTTGATCTTTACATACTTACTGTCTTTTTCAATTCCATAAACAGAAATCTCCTCATTCAATGCATCGCTCTTTTTCTCCAGCGAAGTCATGTCGAATTTTTCTGCCTCTTTGTTATCCGTTGTAATCAGATTGTTGTCTTCATCCTCGTATGACTTCAGTACATACTGGTACTTGGCGAACATCATTCCGTCTGTATTATTCTTGTAGTAATCAAGTGTATCCGGCATTCCTACTGCCATCGCAAGCATGACCATGATAAAGAAAATACCCACAAAAAGAATCAGATAATTTGCTACATTCTGGAACATGATACGCAGACGAAAACGACTTAAGAATTTCCATCTTGGCAGACGCATGGCCTTTTTGTTCTTTGTCTTTTTCAGATCATGGCGTAAGAACTGCAACGGTGTGTGCTGCATCATCCGCACAATGACAATCAGGTTGACCACAAGCATCAGAATTACTGGAATCAGCGTTGTCTTGAAAAAGGCATCCGGATTCCAGATTGTATAATATGTCGGCAGACTATAACTGTTATAATACATGGACACTACCACATTTTTGAATACTGTGTATCCCAAAATATTTCCCACAATCGCCGCCAGAAGCGTTACGATCACCGGCATGGAAAGATAATGTCGTATAAGTTCTCCCTTCGTATAACCGGAAGCGCGCAGTGTTCCGATGGCAGAAGCTTCTTTTGCAATGGTATTGCTGATCGTAACAGCAAAGATAAAAGCGATAATTACAATCAGAATATCCAAAAGTACGCCCCCCATCGCTTTATCCGATCCCATATCATCGGTTGCAAAATTGATTGCCGGATTGCCATATTTTGGTGTGTAATCTTCCAATTCGTTGTCCGCAACTACCACCTGTGTCAGCAGAGCACGCATGAAATTGTCGGACTGTATTTTTTCCTGTGCATCATCTTCCGGCTCGTTTTCATACTTCCATGCATATGTATAATGCACACTCTTATGAAGACGGTCAAAGCCCTCTGGTGTGACCATTGCCACATCAAATTTCAAAGCATCAAACATCAGATCTGTCGTTTTCTCATGTAATGTAGAATAATTGACATATGCCAACAGACCAACGATCTTATAGGTTTCTCCGCTGATGGTGATTGTATCTCCAACTGTGACACCTACATTGTCTGCATGCATACGGTCAATGGCGATTTCGTCTTTTGTCTGTGGAAAACTTCCTTTTAACAGGCATGCCAGGTTGATATCTTCCGTCTGTGGAAAGACACGGATCGTACCATCCTTTTTGCCATCGTTATTATAATCTTCCTCCTCGTTTCGGAAGAAATTCTCATACACGGTTGTCTTTGTTGCCTTAAAGTCCGGATCATTTAATTCATACTTTTCTTCGGCATCGGCATATTTGTCTTCGATCTTATCCTGTGCTTTCTTCCATGCCTCATCATAGGCTTTGTCGTAAGCGTCTGTGTACGCACTGCTGTATGCCTTATCGTAAGCATTCTTGTATGTACCATCCGCCTTTGCCTGTTTTACAGCGGTCGGCAGCATCGCTGCGACGGTCTGCTCATCCATTCCCTGTGCTACAAGTGTCTGTTTTACCTGTGCAGAGAACTGAGCATCAAACTTGCTTTTGAACTTTTCATCGAAAGTGGATTTGAATTTCTTTGGAAATTTTTTATCCAGCTTCTTTTTTGCTTCGTCCAGATAATACTGCTTTACATCTGCTTTCTCTCCGGTTTCAATTGCAGACAGCAATGCATCATCTGCCTGCTTTTTCAACTCGAAATGTCCATCTTCCTGTTTGTACTCTTTTACGCCGTCCGCAGCAGACTTCAACATACTCTCATTTGCGACATACATACCAGACACAAAACCAATCGTAAGCACGAGGAATAAAAATACAACAAGATATTTCTTCCAGTCTCCGATCAATTCTTTCGGTATTCGCTTGATCAGGGGATTTCTCACTTTTTTCTTACTCATAACTGCCCCCTTACCACTCAAGTTCATCTGCAGAGATTTTGTTTGTATTAATATCGTTATGACGCACCGCTCCGTCACGGAGCTTGATTACGTGATCTGCCATGTTTTTGATTGCCTCATTATGTGTAACCATGATAATGGTATTGCCATATTTCTTGTTTACATCCTCAATCAGCTTTAAAATTTCCTTCGAAGTATTGTAGTCCAAAGCTCCTGTCGGCTCATCACACAACAGAATGTCCGGATTCTTTACAATGGCACGGCCAATAGAGACACGCTGCTGCTGTCCACCGGAAAGCTGGTTCGGCAACTTGTATCTGTGCTCGTAAAGTCCCAGTGTATGAAGCAGGTCGTCAATATCCAGCGCATTGTCTGACAGATAAGCTCCTACCTCAATATTCTCTTTTACATTGAGGTTTGCGATGAGATTGTACATCTGGAACACATAACCCAGATGCTTTCTGCGGTACTGTGTGAGCTTTTTTTCACTCATATCCTCCAGCTTATCTCCATTAATATTGATGTAACCACTGTCTGCATTATCAATACCTCCAATGATGTTCAATAATGTGGATTTTCCGGAACCGGATGGTCCTAAAAGCACACAGAACTCACCTTTTGCGACAGAGAAATTCATACCGCGAAGAACCTCCTGACGCGTCTCACCGCTTCCAAATCCTTTCTTTAAATCTACGATCTCCAAAAACTTTCTTTCTTCTTCTGACATAGTTACTCCCTTTCCTTTTTTAGTTTTACTTGCCACACTGTTATTAGTTTCTTCTAACCCGTAGTTCTTTTTTTAGGTCCCCCGCTCTTCGCGAAAGACCTATGATTTTACCAGACCATACCATCCTGCCAGCAGATATTTTCCTCCCTTTTCTGCAAACTGAAGTGCTTCCTCCTCGTTATCAATATGTGTCACCATAAATATGAACATATCAATCTGCGAATGTGACATCCAGTGAACAACGTTTTTCTCCACCATCGGAACGCCATATGCCTGACACATTGCCTCACAGATAAATGCATTGTGTTCATCCATCTGATCCACCAGGCGATCCAGCATATGTTCCATGCTTGATCCCTGTGATTTCGTCAGTACCAGAAGCACTTCATCCCGATAGGTATACAGCTCATGCACAATCTGCGCCATCGATTCAAAATCGCTGCTTTCATCGTGCTCGGTTGCCTTGCCGCTTTTCATTTCCTGTACTTCGAAGGAAAAATGCTCACGAATAATTGCATTGAGCCGATCCATAAAATCGCCAACCACTTCACAGAACAAATCGTCTTTGTCCTGAAAGAAGAAGTACAATGCTCCGGTTGTAACACCCGCTTTCTGGCAGATACTGCGAAGAGATGCTCCCTGAAAGCCTTTTTCCATAAATTCTTTCTTGGCACATTTCATAAGGTGGGTCTTCGTCTTGCTGTCATGTATCTTCTTTTCTGCCATTGTGTTCTCCCTGAAACCGTAAATATTCAGTTCCCTGTAAATAAAAATGCAACATAACGTTGTTATGTTAGATAACACCGTTATGTTACATCTTAATTTCCGATATGTCAACCTATATATTTATATTTGTTTACTGTTGTTTTTTCTTATGTTTATCATAAGTGGCAAACATGCCGGCAAGCAATGTTCCTGAAATAGAATGCCAGGTACAGGAAACAGCACAGATGATAGCGGATTCCGGTGTTGCAGAAAACTGCGCGGTTGTTGTGGCAAGATTTGTTGCCAATCCCGCATTCTGCATACCAACTTCGATAGCAATTGTTCTCTTCTTTGCTGTGTTCATGCCAACAAGCTTTCCTGCACCATAACCAAGCAGATAACCCAGCCCATTATGAAGAAATACCGCAATGAAAATGACAGCACCTGACTGGAAGAATTTATCGCCCTGTGAGGAAACAACACCACCTACAACACAAGCCAATCCTAATACCGCAACTCCTGGCATTACTTTCTGTATCTCGCTAAAGGTTTTCTTTTTGCCGAGCAAATAATTCAGAAGAAATCCAAGCGCAACCGGAAGAATCACGGTTTCAACAATGGAAATCAACATTGGCAACGCCTTGATGGAAATATTTGCTCCGCTCGCCAACAGAGAAACCATAAGCGGTGTCATAATCGGAGAAAGAATTGTTGATACTGTTGTCATTCCTACAGAAAAAGCCACATCCCCGCCACAAAGATAGGACATGATGTTGGATGACACACCACCCGGGCAACATCCTACCAGAATTAATCCAAGGGCAATGCCATCCGGAAGGTGCAATGCCTTTGTCAATGCAAACGCCAGAAACGGCATAATCAGATACTGTGCCAATGCACCTACACAAATATCAAATGGTCTCTGTGCCAGAATCTTAAAATCTTCTGTAGTCAAAGTCAATCCCATACTAAACATAATTACACCGATAATGATGGATTGACAGGTAAACTTGTTAGAAACCGGATCCGTAAACAATTGATGGTTTACCCATCCCATCATGCCCGGAACGATAAATGTTACAATCGCAATGGCTATTACCACCACAGATGTGTAATCCGATAAAAATTTACTGAATTTTTGTAATGCTTTCATTACATTTCCTCCTTTTTGTTCACAAAAAAGTCCCTTCCCAGAATAAACTGGAAAGGGACGAATAAAATCCGCGATACCACCCTAATTCCACAGAAAATCTCTGTGACACTTCACATACCAACATATGCTATCCCATAACGGAGGAGACCGGCGAAGTTTACTTGCAACTAACTGCTTTCAGCCCGCTTCTTAGAGAGGATAATCAATATCCGATTATTGTCTGTTCGCACCAGCCACAGACTCTCTGCAAATAATCATGGCTACGATTTTGTTCTCATCAACGAATTTTGGTGAACTATATTTTCTTTTGCTATTATAGCCCCATGTACAAATATGTCAAGGGTAATTTTTCGAATTTTTTAAACCTCTTTCTTCTTATCTCTCGAGTATTTTTGAAAAATATTCTCAATAATCTCTCTCAAAATGCTGATAGTCCTTAGAATGCGTCCAATCGCCACCCCAGGTAAATCCATACTTTGTAAAAAGCTTATAGCACAAATCATCATGATCGATTTTGTATGGAAAATCCTTGCTACGGTCTACATATGCCGTAGCATTGGCCGGTTCAATGGACAATTTTCCGTCTACCGTCTTCACATACGGATTGTACAGCGTATTGATATCCACAGCCATACCCAGACCATGTTTTGAGATCTTTGTGGTGTGGGAGATGAACCGGAAGTTAAATGCTGAAGAATTATTATGGCTCATGGATTCCTCATCATCGGCATTGTACGCGTCTACCAATTCCACTTTTTCAATTGGATAGTCCGCCTGATACAATTCCTCAAAGATGGCAAGCACATCATCTGCAATGGCTTTGTTTACAACCAGCTCGCCTTCCTTTGTCTGTCCGTCAAATCCCATATGCAGGACATGAACATATCGAAGCTCGTCCCGCGGCACTGTGCAATCTGCTTTGTACGACTTTCCCTGCATCTTTTCAAAAATGTCATCCGGAATTTTGGAAATGTAGAAATCCGATGTCTTCTGTGTTTCTGTATTTACGGCAGCCTCTGTAATCTCTGTTGTCTCGCTAATCTCTGTAGCCTCTTTCTGCAGACTTGTTTCCTTCTTCACTTCGACTTTCTTTTCGGCAACGTCAACTTTCTCTGTTTCCCTGGAATTCTTTTCGTTATTATCCTGATTCTTTACAAAACGGTTTCCTGCCACTACTGCAATGGCTGCCAGCAAAATCGTGGCCGTAATTATGATTCCTTTATGTTTTCTCAACACGATCTCCTTCTTTTTCACTCATCGATTCATTGAGCACTATTGAACTTATCTATAAACGCCTCAATCTCATTCACATGATCCGAAAACAACACATGTCCCATATGTTCTTCCCATAAAAATCCAGCCTGTTCCATCTTCTTTAACATCTCTTGTAACGGTGCATAAAAACTGTTTCGATTGAACAAAATACATGGTTTCTGAAATACACCGATTTTCGTAAGTGTTATTGCCTCTGAAATTTCATCAAGCGTTCCGATACCTCCCGGCAAGGCGATAAACACATCTGCGAGATCCAGCATTTTCTGCTTTCGCTCACTCATATTCGTTGTAGTAATCAATTTTGTCACATATGGTTGTGGGCGTGACTTAATAAACTCCACATTCCCCGGAATCACACCAATAACCTCGCTGCCTTCTGCATGAACTTCCTTTGCAACAGCTCCCATCAATCCGGATTCTCCACCTCCATATACAAGTGTATGCTTACTTTTACCGATCCACTGTCCTAGTTCTCTGGCGGCTTTTGCATATTCCTCATTGTTTCCAAAATCAGAACCACAATATACTGCTATCTTCATATGTACTCCTTTACTTAACCGCATAAGAATAAATATAGATATCTGTCCCCTTCGTTTTGTTTCCAGCCCACCATACTTTTCCTTTGGAATAAACCGGCATTCTGCTTGGGGTCAGATAAGCGGAAGCGGCAAGTTTCTTCGTCTTCTGTATCACATTTCCTTTGGCATCAACAACAATTGCATACACGCCCTGATAACTGTATTTTTTATAACGTTCAAACAAAATCACATAATTTCCCGCATCTGTAGCTACAACCTGCGGATTTTCGATGGTATATGTTTTGTCATAATTTGTGAGCCATTTTACACCATAATCCGTTGCATTTTCATCACCATTTTTTCCACTTAAGCCACTGCGCGTGCCGGATGTAATATATCCATTCGCTGTGGTTAGATCCGCATTCGGGTCAAAAATCTGAATAAACAACTGCTGATTTTCCTTTTTGGCCTTGCTGCTCAAAGACGGTGCTGATATCGCCACCATAGCCGCGTTATGCACATCTCCCGTCGCAATACCACCCATGCGGGCAAAGTTATCATTTACCTCAAACATGTCATAACGGTCAAATGCACCTTTGCTGATCCAGAATGAGAAAATATTTTGTGAATCACATGTCCATGTTTTCGATGCCTCGTCCGAATATGTATTATCATAAATGATTTCCCAGTCATCCGGAAAATCTGTATTGTTGATTAGATCATCACTTATTCCATCACCGGTTCCCGGCATCTTTAACTCTGAAACGGTAAATGCGCGGTCATAACAATCGCCCTCACTGGCAAGAAGAAATCCTTCTCCCCACGGAACCACACGCTGCGCAAAGGAATGGGAATTATAGTAACTTTCCACACTTTCCTTCTGCATCGTCTTCCGGTTCACAAGAAAAAGCGAATTGCTCTGATGACCACTATACATTTTTCTCGCATAGTTGACAGCAACATAATCACCATTTACTGCAATATCACAATTTCCTCCACCAAAAGGAGTTTGGGTATAAAAACTATCACCATAATAATGCGCCAGACTCGAGGAACCATTGTCCCCCACACTTGCAAGAAGCTTTCCATTGGCATCATACTTGGAAACAAAAATCGTTTTTGTCTCTGTATTATTTGTTTTATTTGTCTTTCCCGTAACTACATAAAAATTTCCGTCAGAATCGCATGTAACATCGCCAAAAACAGAGGATTTCTTCTTCAATGTAATCGTCTTTTTGACAGGCTTTCCATTTTTTGTCTTCACAATTACAATGTTGCTCTTTGTATTATATGCAATGCACACATTGCCCTGATTATCCAAAAACTGCGTGCCATCCGATACGCCATCCCAGTTCGCATACGATCCTTTTGCAGTTGCAATATTGTGCTTTTGATTTGTTTTCTGTACCATAAGTGTTGCAGCTTCCGGACTTACCACGGAGGTCATCAAAACTCCACAGATTGCCAGACATGCAATACTTCTCATCCCTGCATATTTTCTCATTTCAGTTTTCCTTCCCACTCTGCTTCTTAAAATCCAAGATTTTCATCCACTAAAATAATTTGAAAACGTCCTTTTACTCTGCTGAACCGGGTTGTCAAAATCTGGCAGCAGATACATTGCGGGCTTTTGCAGTCAAAGCAGCTTCCATTTTTCGAACATGGTGTATCGATTCCAAATCTCTGCGCATTGATCGGAGCGGCCTCATTTCGCGCACGGTGCAAAGCATCCTCCTCCGATTTCACAATTTTGTTCATGCCCACGATCAGCAATACATGTTTTGGTCCATACGCATATGCAGCTACACGATTCGCATTTCCATCAATATTAATAAAAACGCCATCCTCACTCATGGCATTCACACTGCCCAGAAAATAATCACTACTGAATGCTTTCAGTGCAATTTCTGCTTTTTCCTCCGGTGTTTCTACCTTATCCCTGTCATAGAATTGATAATCTCCATTGCAAACCGCATCATAGAGACCACACTCCTTGACCGAAGATGCTCCCCCCATATTGATACTGCTGCCCTTTGGAATCAGTTCAAGCGCTTTCTGAACTGCCTCTTCTTTTGTCTCCACATAATAAGCTTCCATATTTCGGGATTCCAGTGCTGCAACCACACGCTTTCCCAGTACTTCATTTCTCATTTTTCTTACGTCCATTGTGTAAACCTCTCTCTCATAATTTATCTTTTATTTTATCGATCAAATCTCCAACTACAACTTCTGTATCGAGTTCCTCCATAATTTCTCTTTTTAATGCTTCCTGAGGTGTTTCCCCAGTTTCGATCTTTCCTCCAGGAAACTCCCAGCCCGCAGAAACACTATATTTCGTATTAAATGTGCGCAGCTATACTACATTTAGTGTTCCGTGGGGTATTACCCCAATTAAATGGCAAAACCTTTTTTGAAAATCCTTTATTTATGGGCTTTCTCCGGTTTTCGCACTAAAGTTAGCGTTCTCATCTTCTTGAGCCAATCTCATAAAAACGGGGTACTTATGATTTTGTAATAATGTTTTTAGCTACACTAATGAGTTTTGGTCCATTCTTCTTTATCGCTGTAAACACTATACCCGCTGCTAATAACCTACCACAACTTTTTTTCACATGCTTAGCAGCGTTATCCATTTTCTTATGATCATCTCTATTCAGCTTCTTCTTTTGAAACTTCTCTGCCATCCGACAACACCTCCAATAATTTATCCCCAGTAACTTCAAGTGCAACATAATCATATGATTTGCCACTTTCTACACATTGTTGCTTCTCGATTTCCACATACTTTATGGCTTGATTATAAAACATATCATCAAGATTAACTCCCTTGTGAGCCAACTTTATTGATTTAAGTTTACCAAAATTTATATTTTTTAAAAATGAAATACCATCTTCAAATGTCTGTTCAACAGCAGCCATTTCGCCTTTATATGCGTAAGCACCTGCAATCATTTTTGTAGCTTGTAGATACATTTCATAACATTCCTGAATATTTTCTATCTCATCATCCTTTTTACTCTGATAATTATTATGAGCCAATATATTTAAGAAAAGTACTACTCTGCTCTCTGGTAAGGGTTCAAAAGCCTCTATTCTTCGAACCATTGCTTTGCCAATTTGTTCTCGACCTAAAAGCAAATTATGGATTCCCAAACGCATCTGCTCATTGCGATCATTTTCATTTTGCAGCAGCAGCGCAAGCATAATTTCTTTTCTTCCGGCTTCAATCAATGCAACCCTATCATCCTGCTGTCCGCACTCAATCATTCTAACTGTTTGATAGGTTTCTTCAATCTTTTCTGATAATTGAGCCATTTGCTGCTGCATGTATATATTGTGATAACTGTTACAAATATCCTGGAATGGATTACCCTGTATAAATTCTTGCTGCTTAATTGGTAAATCATCCACAAAACGATATTGACCATTCTCTGCTTTTCTCATTAGAGTTGGCCATTCTATTCCGGTCGCTTTATTCTGGTTAATAAAATATTCTCCCGCTTCATATTGCTTTTGATATTGCGCTGGAATCTGAACAACGTATTCAACACCTTTTTCTATTCTCGATGTAATTTCTGCAATATTAACATATTGAGTTAATTTATTGACTGCACCGGCAAAATCTATATTTTTAATACCTTCATGTATTTTCAAAAACTTATTGCCTTTGCTATCTAATACAATCTCTCCCTCCAAAGTTTCTATCTCTTCTACTGAAGATATTTCATTGTATTCTTTCATTAACTCGCTAATTTTCTCAATCAACGTCAAATCAGCCGGCAACCATTGAACTGAATCCAGCTCATCCTTCCTTAACCACTTAGCAGCTTCTGCTTCCTTCAGTACCAGCTCTCCAGTTATTGTCTCGCACCAAAAGCAGTCCATAGAAAGATGAAAGTTCGGATAATCGTATTCAATGGTGTCTATCAAATCATATACTTCGATATCCGTATCTAATTCTTCTCTTATTTCACGCTTGAGCGCCTGCTCCGGTGTTTCTCCTTCTTCTATTTTTCCACCAGGAAATTCCCATTGTCCTTTGAACTCCCCATATCCTCTAGCTGTAGCAAATATCTTACGCTTTTCCTGTACGGAATCACAGATAACTGCTACCACTACTCTAATCGTCTTCATCTATTACCTTCTTTTATATTTCAAATTTTGTTTCTATTATGCTATCATCCTCACCGCTTATCAATTTGCCCTGTATGTATTTTTCAAAAATATTCAGGGACAAAAAAGTTACCACTCCATCTTTATCATGCAATTCCATTTCAAGCGGCTTCGATGACACAAACAACATATGTACTTTTATTTTTTCTTCAGTTCCAATAAATGCTTTTAATTTTTCCGGCTCTGCCAAAACTAAATCATAACGTTTCCTACAATGTTCATAATAACCATTTTCTCCAAACATTTTATTGTAATCATTAACAGCACCACTGGCATTTAAAGAATCTGAAAAGTACTTAGATTCAATCAAGAAAAGCTCCTTTGCATCTTTACTAAAGAATACAATATCGTAATCACCATAGTTTTCATCTTTTTTTCCAAAGATATTATCATAGTCAACATCTCTTAAATCAACATCCGGTGAATAGTTTGCTCTCAAAATTCCCTGCAACTTCTCAAGTAACACATCTGACAACTGTTTATTTCTCTTTTCCATAGCAATTTTCAATTCATCTGTTTGGGCCGGTATCGTATAATAGCTTCCTCCATTATTGAAATATGAATACCATAGTTGTTTTGCCTGTTCAATTGCACCATATGAAATGAAAATATTGCCATCATCCAATTCAATAAAAGGCATTATCTCATGCCTCACCTTATTCGCACCCATAATCCATATAATAGATTCTTTTCTTCTTACAAAGCTCTGTAATTTATCCTTGGTAAGTACAAAGCTATTATAAAATTCTTCTCCATCAACTGCTGGTGTAGAGTAACAACTAGCAGCTTCTATAAAGTCTTTTTTTGAAATTACTGTAAGAGACTTGTCATCTCCTCTTAGTACAATATCTTCAAAATTCTGTAACACAGCAAGGAACGGTAAAAAATGGACATTCATTTGTTTAAAAAAACCTTTTCCAAATTCTGTACTATCAGCTTCAACAGTAAACATATTGTCATCCAAAGAATCCTGATTTCCTACTATTGCAGTATTAAAAAATATGAACGGGTGATATTTCAATACTTCTACCGGATTATCTTCCTTTAATGTTATTTTTAATCCATAATATGTATGTTCATCTCCAACATTCTTTGATAATGACAATAAAGAAATGCTTCTCGAAATCAGACCATACAAAAACATGTCTATAATCAGTTCATTGTCCATTACAAACTGTTTCTTTATATTCACATTTTTTATATTCACATCATGCTGCAGCAGAATGCAATTTTCTATCCAGATATTACATGCATCAATTATATTTCTTTCTATTTGAGAATTCTTAATGAATTCGTCTAGCAATTCTGTTGCATCTACATTTTGCTTTACTATCTCTAGCCTCTCTTTCTTTTCTATTAAATATAAAGAATGGACTTCATCAAATATGTAATGTAATTTAAACAACATTGCATACGTATCTTCGTTTTTAATCCTAAAAACCATTTTGTTCTGAATGTTTTCAGTTATTCCCCTCAGTATACTTATTGCCTCTTTTCTATCCGTTATCTCCTTATCTTCGCCAAAATATTCTTTATATTTTGTACTTATTACCGCATGCGGAATATTCATTATTTTCCAAAAAGATCTTGTTTGAAATAAGAACATAGTCTCCGCCCCTTTCATTATCTAACTGGATTCCCTTTAGCATCCAATTTATATGATGATACATTTTGACTTGTCATTCTCGTAAATGCTGTTTCTCCACAATACGGACAATCAACATATTCTTTATCTTTTCCTCCCGGATAAACGGTTCCCCAAAATTCATAAGCATATTCTTTACCACATTTTTTGCATATAACCTTCTCCATAGCTGTTGCCTCCGATCTCTGTTTTATTCTTGATCTCGTTTCAAATATGTAATTTCAATATGTATCCTTTTGTATGAAACCCCTCTTCTGCCGCTTCTACATCATACATTTTTAAGGTAATGTTCTGAAGTTGGTTCAGCTTCTCCAAAGCTTTTGGTTCACTAAAGTTCAAATAATTTGTTGTAACAATTTCTCCCGAAATATGTTTCTTTTCTAATTCCTTTAAGGTTTGAAGTAGTGGTTCAATCCCTCCCAGTGTGATAAACGCCACACTAATTTGAAACTGATCACACATCAAAAGCTCATCCTCAATTTCTTTCATACTCTCACAACTCCTCTAAAACCGCTTCCCGCACTTCGGACAAAACTCAAAATCCTCAGCAGTCTCGTACCCACACTGCGAACAATGTTTATACATAAAGCTACTACTGCCTCTCGAAACCCTTGTCAAATGTTCCGGCTGAATTTCGACCTGCTGCCCACGGGCAATCGCTTTCCCGATCTCCGGGGCAAGTTCATACAACGTGTTGCAGCAACTCGTCTGCACATAATAATGCTTATTCCACTTGAAGCACGGTATGAAAAACAGTGAAAGCACTGTGTACGTCATAAAAACCTGATACCTTCCGTATTTTCCGCATAGATTACAGATGATCGTCTGGGTAAAATCAAAATCTTTCCTGCCATCCGTAATTCCCATGATAAAAAACATAGCGACCTCCTTTTATCTCTATCACTATAATAAACGCTAAACCGATTGGAAACAAGCGTATTTCAAATACGAAAATTACATTTGAGAACAATTTCCAATTTTTTATTATTCCCATTAATGCACCCTTGAAAAATAATCCATCAGGATTCCTTTAATGTGGTTATACCTTCTGGCATAAGAATTCTCCACCCTGATGATTTCCATATTGTGTGCCTGACAGATTGCATTCTTCTTTCGATCCCGCTCCTGCACGACCGCATCCTCAAAATGTTCTTTCCCATCCAGTTCGATTGCAAGAACCGGAAGCTCGCTTTTCCCCTGTTTTTCGTATACCACAAAATCAAAACGCCCCATGTAAAACAGATCATCATACGTAATATTATCATGAAACACCTGTGATATTGCCACTTCCTTGTGAATCACATACTTACTTTGGGAAAGCCAGATGTTCTCCAGCGCATGCGTCAGATTTTCCAGAAACGCATTTTCCGTGGCGGTAGAAAAAGGCTGTATCCCTAAAGCTCTGGAACTGATATGCTTCTCGGTAATCTTTGACTGTCCGTTCGTTTTGATATACTGCGCCAATTCATAGAGGTCGTCATCCGACTGCCCGGCATGCAGACGCTCAAGCTCATTATTGTCTGCGAGCAGCACCAGCTTGTCCTTCGCCCGCGAGGTTGCAACATTGATAAGCTCCTTGTTGTTTTTCAGCCACTGATATGTTCCTGTATTCGTGCGATCCGACAGAGCCGTAGAAAAAAGCACTACATCCTTCTCATCACCCTGAAAAGCATGAACAGTTCCACAGACCAGATTCTCCAATTCATTCTCTTTGATTGCCTGTTCGATCAATGTCTTCTGGTTTACAAACGGTGTGATGACCGCAATGCTTTTGTCCGGATTCTGCTGCGCATACGCTACAACCTCGTCCACCTCTGCCGGGGAAGTATTCTTGATTTGTGGCTGATTACTTTTTACATCAACATACACAAGTGGACGCGTTTCCCGGCTTTTCGACTGAATCTGCAATTTGGAATTGTAATATTTTTTATTATTGAATCCTATAATTTCTTTGTTGCAACGATAGTGATTGCGCAAAAGCACTTCATCGCTTACGGCATCGCAGGCGAGATATGTTTTGTAAATCGAATTCTTCCGGTAATCGTATTCATCGGCCACATGATACTTCCGGCGCAGTTTCTGATTCGTCAGCTCCCCAAGCAAAATGACCGGGTTGAGCTGCTGTGGATCTCCCACCAGCATCAGCTTTTCTCCACGAATGATCGGGACAAGTGAGATTGCCACATTGCACTGACTGGCTTCGTCCATGATAGTCATATCAAACAACGGTTCCGGCTGTCCTACCTTGTGCGCCGAAATGCAGGTAGTAATGATGATTGGAAACACTCGCTGCAATTTCTTCACGTTTTCGGATTTCTGCATGTACTTATTGAACGCCTGTGCCTGTGCCAACGGATCATCCCCAGCATCTAAAATTTCACGCAGTTCCTGATATTTCGGTTCTTCGATTGTCTTGATATAGCGTGCAGATGTATAGAACAGATATTGATAAAATTCTTCTTCATTCCGGTCGAGCAACAGCATGGCATCCTCATCGGACATTTCCCCGATCTGCCGGATACGCTCATCAATTTTCTGCATCTGATATCCCTGCAAGTCCGCTTGAAACGGAATCAGATTCATTGCATTTTTGATATGTTCCTGATATTCCATCAGATGAGAAAGCGTCTCTTTCCGCTCCTTCAGATCCAGAATTTCCTCATAATCTTTCAGACGCGCAGAAAGCCTTTTTGCGCGGTCGATACGATCATCTTTGCGTTTATCCAGCGTGGAAGCAAATACCTTCAAAGACTGTACCTGGTTGCGCAAGCGATTAATGTAGCGGATTGCCTCTTCGACTTTTTCCATATTTCCAAGCCGAAGCACTGGGAACGGAATATTCTTTCCATGGTACTTCAACGTCGATAGTTTCTCAAACACATTATCGATGGGAACATTATTGTAAGACGCAAATAAAACGGTCGCATTATTGAAAAAAGCCGTTACTATCGTGTTTATTATCGTATTTGTTTTTCCTGTGCCCGGCGGTCCCTGTATATAAGCAAGCGGATATTTCATAGCATTGTTGATTGCCAGCAACTGATCGAGATTGATATTCTGGTTGATCAACGCGATCGGATAGGCTTTCGTCCGGCGTGGTCGCTCCAGCAGTTCTCCAAAAAAAGCTTTGATTGGATAGGTAATCTGCTGCTTTTCGAACATATCCAGTATCGCTTTGTATTCGTCGTGCAGATTCAGCACCACATCCATACCAAGGCCAAGCACATAAGGCATATCATCCACGACGGATCTCGCACCGCCATGCCCGGTAATTGCATCTTTGATCTTTTCCAGATTTTTCTCAAAGTCTTCCAGTAATTCATACTCATCCGCGTCCAGAAATCTGCGCGCATTTTCCTGCTGCCCGTCAACCGTAAACTGTGTGCAGACCGTAATATCTTCGTCCGGCTGAAACACTCTGTTTTTCACGTCCAGATTCAGATTGCGATATGCGAGTACATACAATCCCTTTGCCGTGTGAATGCTTAACACGTTCAAAGCAAGCTTTTTGATTTTCAGATTCCCACTTTTGCGCTTTTCCCGCGACAACGTATATTGGAAATTTGACACAACTTCCTGAAACTGCTCATCCGTAAGCACATACTGTCCGCTTTTCACACGGTCTCCATCAACATAATGAATCAGCTCGTAATCCGTAATATATGGCGTTGTGTCGAGCCGGTTACAAAGTTCCAGATAATTCAGAATTTTTAGATTTGCTGCACTCGAAAAGAGCGTTTTGTACCGTTCCGGATGCATCTCGATATCTTCGATCAGCCGCTTATTTTCTGGACAATATGTTCCCTCAATAATCTCTGTCGACAAAATGGAATCAATATATATTTTGTCGTATTCCCCCAGTGTATACAAGCCAAGATGCAGACCGTCCACTTTCAGGGTACGTTTTACCGGATCCAGATCACGAATACCGATCCAGTATTTTGTAATCTGATCCGCTTTGTTCCGGTATTCTATTTTTAACCATTTTCCTTCATGGATGGCCCTGAAAATGTCTCTGCAAATCTGATTCATACACTGTGCTCCTACAACGGTCTATTGCTGTTTGTTTATCTATGAATTATAATAAACGTTAAACGAACTTGTAACAATACACAACCTGGAGAATTTTATTATGAAAATGACAACACTCTGCTACATCGAACAGGATGGAAAATATCTGATGCTCCATCGCACCAAAAAGAAAAATGATATTAATGAAGGGAAATGGATTGGTGTGGGTGGACATGCCGAGGGAAGCGAATCCCCGGAAGACTGTCTTTTGCGTGAAGTAAAAGAAGAGACCGGACTCACCCTTACCTCGTACCGCTTTCGTGCCCTGATCACATTTGTGAGTGACCAGCAGGAACCTGAGATGATGTGCCTTTTTACCGCAGATGCATTTACCGGCGACCTTATTACCTGCAACGAAGGGGACTTAAAATGGGTAGACAAAAGCGAGGTTCCCAACCTTCCTACCTGGGAAGGTGACGCAATCTTTTTACGTCTCCTTCTGGAAGATGAACCTCGCTTTTTTACTCTGAAACTCGTATATGAAGGGGATCTGCTGGTGGAGAAAAAACTAGCGTTTTACTAACACACCGGCTTCTCCACCTTTTTCATAAGTAAAAGTCTGTAAAAACTTCCGGAGTCGGTCTGTTTTCGGATCTTCAAAAAACTCTTTTGGATTTCCCTCTTCCACGATTTTTCCGCCCTCAAGGAATACCATACGGTCTGCTACCGCTTTGGCAAACTGCATCTCATGTGTGACAATGACCATGGTTCTTCCCTCCTGTGCCAAAGCCAGCACAACGTCGAGAACCTCCCGCACCATCTCCGGGTCCAGTGCTGCGGTAATCTCGTCAAGAAGCAGCACCTCCGGGTGCATAATCAGCGCACGCACGATAGCAACTCTCTGCTTTTGTCCACCGGAAAGCTGTCTTGGATAAGTATCCTTCTTGGAGACCAGACCTACGCGCTCTAACAGTTCAAGCGCCTCTTTCTCCACTTCCGTACGTTTTCTTTTTTTGACCTTGATCGGTGCAAGTGTCACATTCTGCAGAATTGTCAGATGCGGAAAGAGGTCATAACTCTGGAATACCATGCCGATTTTTTCCCTGTTTTTGCTTAAGTTCTTCTTGTTTGGATTCACGACCTCGTCATCAAGCCAAACCTCTCCCTCCTGGATCTCCTCTAATCCATTCAGACAGCGGAGCAAAGTACTTTTTCCACAGCCGGATGGTCCGACAATCACGACCACTTCTCCCTTTTTCACAGAAAGATCTATGTTTTCCAAAACACTTATATCGTCATATCGTTTGCTTAAATTTTTGATGCGCAATATTTCGTCCATATCAGTTCTCCCATCGTTTTTCAAGATATTTTGAAAGGCAGCTTATCGGCCAGCAGGCAATAAAATATAAAAGAAGGACCGTTGCAAATATAGCAAACGCAGCATTTGGAGCGGTCTTTCGGTTTGCCTCTATAATCTGCTGTCCCACTTTTAACACTTCCACAATTCCAATCATCATGACAAGGCTCGTTGTCTTGATCATACGGGTGATCAGGTTGATGGAAAGTGGAATCATTCTTCGAATGATCTGCGGAATGATCACATACTGATATGTCTGTCCGCGGCTAAGGCCAAGTGACTCACTGCTTTCATACTGAATCTTTGGAATGCTGATCAGAGAACCTCTGACCAGATCTGCCATCTCTGCAGTTCCCCAGAATACAAAAACAATGATGGACGCAGTCTCTGCCGACATATTGATGCCCATCGCTTTGGTTGCTCCAAAATACACAATGAACAAAAGTACGAGCTGTGGCATGATGCGCACAATCTCCAGATAAATTCTTGTGATCACCTGAACGGCTTTGTTCTTTGATGTCATAAGCATTCCAAGTAAAATTCCAAGCACCATGCTGAGCACAACAGAGATCAAGCTGATTCGAAGTGCCACCCAGAGTCCTTGCAAAAGCCGGATCATATTATTTCCTTTTAGTAAAATTTCAAATCCCATCTCATTAATCTCCAAACATACGATATCTTGCTTTATGCTCGACCAGACTTCCTAAAATAGATACCGGAAGCAGCATGACAATATAGAATCCAACAAGCATAAACAGACATTCCGTTGTATTATAATACTGTCCAATCAGGTCTTTTGCAGTAAACATGAGATCCATCAGACTGATTGCAGAAAATACACTGGTTTCTTTCAGCAGAAAGATGATATTCGCCACAATTGCCGGTACACTGATAGAAAAAGCCTGCGGAAGAATTACCGATCCAAACATCTGCAGCCGGTTCATTCCCAATGCCAGCGCAGATTCCGTCTGCGAAAGCGGCACGGCCTCTAGTCCACTTCGGAAACTCTCTGCCATATAACTTCCACCCAGAAGGCCTAATCCCACGGCTCCGCATACTTCTGCGGATATGGAAAGACCAATCTTCGGAAGTCCAAAATAGATAAAAAACAACTGCACCAGAAGCGGCGTATTGCGGAACAATTCCACATACACTTTTACAATCTGTGACAGAACCGGAATCTTAAAATGCAGAATAAAAGCTGCAACAATTCCAATTCCGATTGAAAGTGCAATTCCTATCCATCCTATCTTTATTGTCAACAAGAATGCCTTTGTATACATCGGCATATAATTAAATATTACATCAAAATTCATGCTATCGCATCCTAACGCTTTCTATGATCTAATCGACCGGACAACCTTGTTCCGAGATTCTGGATAATCTGGAAAATAACAATCAGCAGCACGACCGTAACAATCATGATATCGGTCTACCAACGATAATAACCATATCGTACTGCAATATCTCCAAGTCCGCCTCCACCGACGGTTCCTGACATTGCTGAATATCCAAGGAGCAGTCCGGTTGTGATGGTTGCTCCATTGATCAGTGAAGTTCTTGCCTCCACAAGAAGCACCTTAAAAATAATCTGCATATTGCTTGCGTCCATGGCTTTTGCCGCCTCGATGACACCAGCATCCACTTCGTTTAAAGAGGATTCTACAACTCTTGCAATGTATGGTGCTGCACAGATAACAAGCGGCACGATGGTTGCAGTCGAACCATAGCTTTTTCCTACAATGAGTCGTGTGAATGGAATCAGCAGGATCAACAGAATCAGGAACGGAATGCTTCGAATGATATTACAGATAAAATCTCCGATCCGGTAAATGATCCGGTTCGGATGCAGTCCCTTTTCACTTGTGACGTGAAGCAGCACGCCGAACGGTAATCCGATCACATATCCTATAATAGTCGAAAACAGTGTCATATACAATGTGTCACGAATACCTTCTGCAATCATTTGTATTACTTGTTTATCAAACATTTTCTGTCACCTCCGTCACTATTAACCCACGCTCTCTCAGATGAGCGATAATTTCATCCTGTGTTTCTTTTCCTGTCGGCAAGCCAAGGATCATCTCACCAACGGCTTTTCCGCTTACATTCTTGGTATCTGCCTTCAAAATATTGACCGGCACCTGGTATTGTAAAATAATATTCGAGATCACTGGCTCAAATGCGGAATTTTCCTGAAATACAATTCGAATCTTTCGTTCTACATCCAGATTCTCAACCGGCGTATAACGAATGGCTTTACCGGATATCAATTCTTTCGCTGCGTCAGACTGTGGATTTTCAAAAATCTTTTCAACCAATCCCTCTTCTACAAGATTTCCACTGTCTATGATTGCCACACGCTTACAGATTTCTGTAACAACTGACATCTGATGCGTAATAATAATAATGGTAATTCCCAGTGTTTCATTGATTTCTTTTAAGAGTTTTAAGATTGCGGCTGTCGTCTGTGGATCAAGTGCGCTCGTTGCCTCATCACACAGCAGAATCTTCGGATTGGTAGCCAGTGCACGCGCGATAGCGACACGCTGCTTCTGTCCACCGGACAACTGTGATGGATACGCTTTTGCCTTTTCCTCCAGATTAACCGTCTTTAAAAGTTCTTCGGCGCGTTTTCTTGCCTCTTTCTTTTTAACCCCGGCAATCTCAAGTGGAAAACAGATATTATCCAGAACATTTTTCTGCTCCAGAAGATTGAAATTTTGAAAGATCATGCCGATATCGCTGCGCTTTTTGCGAAGCTGCTTCTCTGTCAGATCTGCCAGATCCACCCCATCAATCAAAACCTGTCCTTCCGTTGGTTTCTCCAGATAATTGATGGATCGCACCAGCGTACTTTTTCCGGCTCCGGACATTCCGATAATTCCGAAAATATCGCCCTGCTCGATAGAAAGACTGATATTTTTTAATGCGTGAACCGTGCGCCCTTTTATATCAAATGTTTTTGTCAGATTTCTAATTTCAATTTCGCTCATCTTTTCACCAGTGACAAAGGAGGGATTTACCCCCTCCTTTCCTTTCCATGTTTATTTTTCGTAGAAAATAACTGCACCGTCATAAGTATCATCAATAAATTTCTTGATCTCGTCAGATCTGAGAACCGAAACAAGTGCTTTGATCTTGTCGCTGTTTTCATTTCCTTCCTTTACAGCGATGATGTTTACATAAGTCTTTGCTGCGATGGAATCATTTGCCTCATATGCGATGGCATCTTTTCCTACAGAATATCCTGCCTCAAGTGCATAGTTTCCGTTTAAGACTACAAATTCAACTTCGTTTACAACTCTTGCAACCTGTGCTGCCTCAAGCTCTACAAACTGAAGATTATGAGGATTCTCTGCAATATCATTTACGGTTGCGGTAAGACTTGTTTCGTCTTTTAACTTGATCAGACCATTGTCCTGAAGTAACAGTAATGCTCTTGCCTCGTTTGTTGTGTCGTTTGGAATCGCAATGTGGTCTCCGTCTGCAATATCCTCAAGTTTGCTTTTGGTTCCCGGATAAATGCCGAATGGCTCATAATGAATATCGCCGGCATCTACAAGGTGTGTTCCCTGCTCCTCGTTAAAGCTGTTTAAGTATGGTAAATGCTCTACATAATTTGCATCAAATTCGCCAGATTCTACAACAAGGTTTGGCTGCACATAATCATCAAATTCCGTTACTTCAAGGTCATATCCATAATCTTTTAAAATATCTGCTGCTTTTGCTAAAATTTCTGCATGTGGAATTGGAGATGCTGCTACTTTAATGGTTTCTCCATTTCCTGGTGTAATGTCTAATTTACCTTCCTCTGTTGTTGCTTCTGTATCTGTTTTGTCTGCTGCGTCTCCGCCACCTTCGATTACCAGAGTATCTTCATAGTCTGCACCATATGTGTCAAGCAATGTTGCTTCATAATCTGCATGGAAGAAGTTTTCTTTTCCAAGGCTCTTGATCTCGTCGTTGATCCAGTTAAGGAGTGTGCTGTTGCCTTTTGTTACTGCCGGGGCAATGCTCTGCTGATCACCAAGGGAAGAAATTCCTACCACATAACCCTCATTCTCCTTCGCATAAGCAATAACCTCTGTGTTATCGTTTGCCCATGCAACACCGGTTCCGTTCTCGAAAGCCGTCTTTGCAGCTGCGTAAGTATCAAACTTCTGAAGTTTGATATCCGGCTCATTCTTTTCCAGATAAGTCTCTGCAGTAGTTCCGGAAATTACGATTACCTGATCATCTGCTCCGATTTCATCCAGACTCTTGATTACGTTATCTTCATGGGATACCACACCAAGTGCTACGTTCATGTATGGAAGTGCAAAATCTACTTTTTCTGCACGCTCGTCTGTTACGGTAAAGTTTGCAAGGACAATGTCTACCTTTCCAGTCTCTAAGTACTCAACACGGTTTGCAGCCTCTGTGGATACATAATTGATCTTTACACCAAGATCTTTTCCAAGGCGCTCTGCAAAGTATACATCATATCCCTGATAATCACCGTTGTCATCTACATAACCAAATGGATTTTTGTCAGAGAAAACCCCGATATTGATTTCTCCACTGTCTTTGATTTCATCTAATGTACGATAAACCTGATCACCTTTATCAGCAGTCTTGGCTGATCCGCAGCCTGCCAGAGCTGTCACTCCTAAGGTTGCTGCTAAAACGCCAGTTACTAACTTCTTCAAAAAATTCTTTTTCATAATTTTCTCCTTCTAAGATTATTTGTTTGCATTCTGTAAGTTTACTTTTTCACACCCTCTTGCATTTGCAAAGAAAAAGCCTGGATGTTTCTCCCAGGCAATGGCTTACATTAATCTGTATCACAAATTATTGCAAACAGGTGCATGACAAACGAGCCCTACACCCGGCCATATGATCCGCCTGGGAGTCCAGCATTCGACAGCACATACACATGTTGTTCAAAGTAAATACATTTCTCATTTTGTCATGTCTCCTTTCATTTCATGGTTCGTATTATATCCTTGTATTCCTAGTATGTCAATAGGTTTTGTAGTATTTTTTTAAAGAATGTTTCCAGATATTTTTCAAAAATCTCACAGTTTACAAGAGCAACCTTGTCAATCTTATACACTGCTTTGGCTTCTT
>OIDC01000252.1_pt1 | contig 33777 bp, 31 predicted proteins | sample 1581401 | NCBI WGS metagenome assembly OIDC01 (sample SAMEA3882518, study PRJEB24775) | human gut metagenome | biome: human-associated habitat; feature: intestine environment; material: feces | place: Netherlands | collected 2009/2010 | reverse complement strand
CGGCACATCCGGCGCCGCGGCCTTTGCGCCCTGATCGAACACCGCGCGCACGAACGAATCGTAGTAGCTGCTGCTCTGCAGCGCGATGCCGCGCTCGCGGTCTGCCAGCAGGATGAGCGAGTCCCCCGGCGCGAGCCCAAACATCGCGCGCACCTCCTTCGGGATCACGATCTGTCCCTTCGGACCGATGCGCACCGTGGTCATGAATTTGTCCTGCATGGTCTCCATGCGATCTGCCTCCCGTAAGAATCGTATTACTTTTCTTACTTTGTACCACAAGTTGAACGGATTGTCAATCCGGTTTTTTGCGTTTCAGCGCAAAAATAAGAGTTATGTAAACCGGACAGGCAAAAAACGATCCCCTGCCGGCTGGCAGGGGATCTGTTGCATATGAGATAACTTAGAGCGCCTCGACGTCCTTGATGAAAGCCTGGATGGCATCTTCCGGAACGAGCTTCTTGCTGCGAACGAGATTGACGATGTCGCCGACGGTCTTCTTGTAGAAGAGCTTCAGGGGATACTTGGTCAGGGACGGAACCGTCTTCATCATGATCTCTTTGCCGTTCATGTCCTCGATAAACGTCTTCACACTCAGAGTTTTGTAATCCATGATATGTTCTCCTTTCAATTTTGAGCACACCGGCCATTTTTCAATCCGGAATGGCCTTCTGTTCAAAGATTAACGCTTTTTGGGCATTTTGTCAAGTATAACGTATGATTTTCTTCGTCGCACCGTCATTTTTTATTCAGTAATCAACGCTTTGTTGTGTAACATTTGCGCACATCCGGAAAATTGTGTGGCAGGCAAGTGTACTTGCAGCCGCCGAATAGAATGGCCACAGGCAGAAACGGAGGGCTGAAAATGCTGTACAGTACCCTGATGCTGATGATGAGCAGTGCATTTCTGATGCTGCGCCTGACGCCAGGCGGCTCGTTCCCGCGTCCGCTGAGCGAGGCCGAGGAGCGCAAATATCTCGACGCCTGGCTGCAGGGCGATCTGGAGGCGCGCAACGTGCTCATCGAGCGCAACCTGCGGCTGGTGGCGCACATCATCAAAAAATACTACACGCATTACGACGATACGGACGACCTGATCTCGATCGGCACGATCGGGCTCATCAAGGGCATCAACACCTACCGGCCCGACAAGGGCGTGCGTCTGGCGACGTACGCCAGCAAGTGCGCCGAAAACGAGATTCTGATGTATTTTCGCAGCACGCGCAAGAATGCGTCGGAAATGCTGCTCTCGGACGTGCTCGACACGGACGGCGACGGCAACAACCTGTCGCTGATCGACATCCTGTCCGAGGACGACGACATGGACGAACACCTCCAGGCGGACGAGGTCAGCCGGGCGCTGCGGCGCTGCATCGGCGAAGTGCTCGATGCGCGTGAAGCGGAGATCATCCGCCTGCGCTATGCCATCGGCGGCGGTGAGGCGCTGACGCAGCGCGAGACCGCGCAGCGCTGCGGCATCAGCCGGTCATACGTCTCACGCATCGAGAAAAAGGCCATCGAAAAGCTGCGCGCCGCGCTGCAGGCCGACGGTTACTGAGGTGCACATTGACAAGCGGCGCAAAACACGGTAAAATTGCGGCGAAATGACAGGAGATGATACCATGGCGGAACAGGATCCCAACACGATGGTGCACACGCACGTGGACGAGAACGGCAACGTCATCACCCACTGCCACGGCGGCGAGGGGCACACCCACGCGCACCCGCACACCCACACGCAGACCAAGGCGGTCATCAACCGGCTGGCCCGCGCGATCGGCCATCTGGAGTCGGTCAAGCGCATGGTAGAGGACGGACGCGACTGTGCCGAGGTGCTCATCCAGCTCGCAGCTGTGCGCTCGGCGCTCAACAACACAGCAAAGATCATCCTGAAGGATCACATCGACCACTGTCTGGCCGACGCTGTGGAGACCGGCGACCAGCAGGCCATCGACGAGCTGAATCAGGCGATCGAAAAATTCATGAACTGAAGTCGTGCATCCCTCTGCCCCACCGGCAGAGGGATGCGCCATATCTGCGCGCAGCAAAAAAGGACGCCCGACCGGGCGTCCTTTTCGTTGCTTGAATTATGCGGACCGTTCCACCGAGAGCACCGTTCCGGTCTGCTGATCGACAGCCACGACGTAGCGGGGGTGGAAGTAGTACACCGTCGTAAGCGTCACGCGGTAGACCGGCTGCGCACCACTCTCGTCGAGCTGAACATCCCACGCGGCCAGGTCGCTCTCCGAGATACCGGCCGCCGCAATGGCGATCTTCAGCGCCTGCTCCTGCGTGACCGGGCCGACGGGCGGCGTCGGGGCAGGCGTCGGAGCAGGCGTCGGGGCAGGCGTCGGTGTCGGTGTCGGTGCCGGTGCCGGCGCCGGCATCGGGGTGGGCGTCGGAGTCGGTGCCGGCGTCACGGGCGAATTCGGCCGCACCACCGGCGAGACCGGAACGATCTCCGCCTCTTCCGGCCGCTTCGGCTCATCGCCCGTCAGGCGGCAGACCTCAGTCGTTTCGGCATCGACGCTGCACACATAGTGCCGCTCGCCGTCCGAGAGCACGAACTCCATGACCATCTCGCCGTCAATGAGCGTAAAGCGCATACTCGCCCTGGTCACGTCATCCGTAGTCAGGCCGCAGCACGTAAGCGCCGCCTGCAGCGCCTTGTCATACGGAACATATACGCCGGTGCTGGCAGCGCCGATGGATTCGATGCCGGAAAGCTCCACCTGGTTGGACGCCGCCAGAATGTTCAGATCATTGATCGGCAGGCCGACCAGCTCGCTGCCGGTCAGATCCTGCACCTGGGCGCTGATCTGCCGGATCAGCATTGCCTTGCCGGCGCTGACGCCCACGGCAGAGGCATACGCCTCCAGCGCAGGATCGTCCTCGAGCACCTGCGCAAGGACCGCCGACTCCATGCCGCAGTCCGTCTGGGCGCTTTCCACAGCGTCCGCCAGCCGGCCGCACAAGCGCGCATCGCCCTTGCCGGCCTCGACCGTCACAAGGATCGAATTCGCATCCGCCGAGACATAGCCGTTCGCCTGCATATTGGCGACGATCGCGTCCGCCGCCGTCTGCAGGGACTGGTTGCGCAGCTCCAGACCGTCGAGCACAAACTGGGCATCCGGATTGCACGCACGGGCAGACAGGACGCGGCCGAGCTTATTGACCGTCAGCTCGATGCTGGGGTTGGCATCAAGCGTGGCGACGCCGCCGGGCACCTGCGTAGCATACAGCCCGCCACCGAGGATGACCAGGAAAAACACTGCCGCTGCGGCGACCCAGCCCCGCCAGGCACTGCGGCGCTTACGCTCCGGCATCGGGACGACCGGCGCTTCCTCCGGCTGCTGCGCCGGAGACTGGACGCGCGCAAGGATGCCGCTCCAGCAATCCGGCGTTACGGCGGCGACCTCAGCCCGCAGCCGTTCCAGCAATTCCTTATCGGTCAAGATCGTCACCTCCCATCGAATTGCGCAGCTTTGCCAGCGCGCGGTTATAGCGTGAAATAGCGGTTGCCTGCGGGATACCCAGCAGGTCGGCAATTTCTCTGTGCTTGAGTCCGGACAGCGCGTGCAGCATCACGATCTGCCGCTCGCCGTCCGTGAGCGTATGCAGCACTTTTTCAAGCACCATATGGTTTTCCGTCGTCTGATAAGCGTCATGCGTATCCTCCACATGAAACAGCTCATCAAAGGACAGGTTCTTACTTTCTGCCCTGCGCAGGCGCATCAACGCCAGATTGCGCGCGATCGTCAGCAGCCACGCCATCGGTTTGCCCGACGGCTGATAGCCCGGTGCCGACTGCATCACGCTCACAAACGTGTCCTGCATCACGTCCTCCGCCGCCACAGGATCCCGAAGGATGGACAGCGCGAAGCCGTAAATGGAGGAGGACGTCTGGCGATACAGCACTTCCAGTGCCGCAGTATCCCCCTGCGCGATGCGCAGTATGAGCGCATCATCCGGCGGCTGGCCGCTGGCCATGCACGAACCGGCGCTGTGCATATCATCATTTTGCATAGAATTACCCCACATGAGAATAATGCCTGAAAACGAATTTTATTGCAAAAAAATCTGAATTCGATCAATTTTTCGGCGCAAAAGCCGTCTTCGGCTCACAAACTCTTCTTAACCAATTATCATACGTGAAAATTGTCGGTTTGTAAAGGAAGATTCCAAACTTTTCTAAGGAAGCAGGCACATCTACGGTTCTTGTTCCGCAGTCACCTCAAGCGCATGGTTGAGCAGCACGCCAAGGATCAGCAGCAGTCCGAACGCCTGAAACCAGAACAGCAGGATCACGGCCGAAGCGAGCGATCCGTACACGAGGGAATACTTTGTGCTGTTGCCGATCAGCCACGACAGCAGGATGCTCATGCACACGATCGCCACGGCGGAAAACACCGCCCCCGGCAGCACCCGGTGCTGCGGCCGGCGCGGCGTGGTTAGCCGGTAGAGGATCAGGATCATCATCAACAGAATGGCAAACAGGATCAAAAACCGCAGCCACGTCCATGACCAGACGATGCTCACATGCGGCAGCAGCGCATCGAGCCAGAGCAGAAAGTGCTTGCCGGTCAGCATGAGCAGGATGCACAGGTACAGCACCAGCAGAAATGCCACGGAAAAGGCCACGCTCACGATCGTGCTGCGCACGATGCCGAAGCGTTTGCCGCCGTGGATCTCGCCGACGATGGCGGCCATGGCGCGGAAAGCGGCCGACGCGCTCGTGATCATGACCAGCAGCGCGGCAAAGAACATGACCTCGCTCGTGTTGCCGGACACGTAAGTCAGAAAGTCCGATACGAGCGCCTGCGTCTCGCGCGGGAGCACGAGCGTCTCAACGATGCGCAGCACGGCGGCCGGATCGCGCAGGATGAGCGCGAGCAGATCGTATATGCAGATGATGGCCGGGAACAGCGCCATGACCATGCAGTAGGCGAGCTCGGCCGCCGAGCGCGTCACGCGCCGGGCGAGAAACGTGTCCGCCATGGACATCAGAACGCGGGTAATGCGCCAGTTTTTCAAGCAGCTGCCTCCTCCGTTGGAATGCAAAAACCGCCTTCACAGGAGCGAAGGCGGTTTTGGTCAAAAAATGTCGAATTACTTGGAATTGAAGATCTTGAAGATGCTGTCGAACGGATCTTCCTCCGCGGGCGCGGCAGCGTCCGCAGCCGGGGCAGCAGCCGGAGCCGGCGTCGCCGGAGCGGCCGGGGCCGCAGCCGGAGCAGCAGCCTTGGCAGCGGTCGCCGCGGCCGTGTAGAGGCCGGCAGCGGGGGCCTGCGCCGGAGCGGCGGCAGCCTGCTCGGCCTGCGCCTTGCCCGGCTCGTCGAAGCCGGTGGCAATGACGGACACGCGGATCTCGTCGTCGAGCGAGGGATCGAAGCTCGCGCCGAAGATGATGTTGGCGTCCGGATGCGCAGCCTCCTGAACGAGGTTGGCAGCGGTCTCGACATCCTCCAGGCCCATATCCTCGGAGCCGGTGATGTTGATGAGCACGCCGCGCGCGCCGTTGATCGACGTCTCCATGAGCGGGCTCGCAACGGCCATGCGGGCAGCGTCCTCCGCCTTGCCCTTGCCGGCGGCGCGGCCGACGCCCATGTGGGCGAAGCCGGCGTCTTTCATGACGCAGGTGACGTCCGCAAAGTCGAGGTTGATGAAGCCGGTGTTCTTAATGAGGTCCGAGATGCTCACGACGGCCTGACGCAGGACATCGTCCGCGATCTCGAAGGCGTTGGCCAGCGTGACCTTCTGGTCGGTGGCGAACTTCAGCCGGTCGTTCGGGATGATGAGCAGGGAGTCGACCTTGCCCAGCAGCTCGTTGATGCCGACCATGGCCTGATCCATGCGGCGCTTGCCCTCGAACTTGAAGGGCTTGGTGACGACGCCGACGGTCAGGATGCCGGCCTCGCGGGCGATGTCCGCGATCGTGGGCGCTGCGCCCGTGCCGGTGCCGCCGCCCATGCCGGCGGTGATGAAGACCATGTCCGCATTCTCCAGGCTCTTGGCGATGTTGTTGCGGCTCTCCTCGGCGCTGCGCTTGCCGACGTCAGGATCGCTGCCGGCGCCCTGACCATGGGTCAGCTTCTCGCCGATCTGGATCTTCTGATCCGCGCTCGAAACGGCCAGAGCCTGCTTATCTGTATTGACAGCCACGTACTCAATTCCCTGAGTGCCGGACTTAACCATGCGGTTTACGACGTTGTTGCCGGCCCCGCCGACGCCAACGACCTTGATGGTGACGACATTTTCCGGACCGGACTCGGTAGCAAAGGACATATTCGGTTCCTCCCTGTTGTTTCTATTTGTATCAGCGCTCGGCGCGTGTGCGCTCTGAGGGCCGTTTCTTGGCGGATTTCGCTTTTGTCTGTTCTTATTCTTTCCCATTTTATATCGTTTTCCTTATCAGGTCAATCTTTTTTTGTGAACAATCAGCCGGGGCTGAAATGTGCGCGTTTGTCGATCGACAGGTCGATGGTGCCGGCATCGCTGGCCGTGAGCTGGGAGACCGCACTTTGCAGCATACCGAATTTGTACTCGACATTTTCATTCGCGCCGAGGCGCACCGTGAATCGTCCGTCATAGGTGAAGCCGGGGTTGGACGCATCCGACAGGTCGATGACCGTGACCTTGGACGCCATGTCGCGCGTGAGCAGCTGCCCGAGGATCGCCGCGAGATACGTGACCTTCGGCGCGTCGGCGTCGCCGGCGTTGAGCACCTCGCCGACCTTCGGCTCGACCGGCGTAATGCCGTCGACCCGGGCAAGGCCGGTCAGCTCGCTCTCCGTGACGGATTTGAGCAGCTTGCAGTTCTGGTCCAAAACCCAGTAACCGCCATCCGCCTGAACATAGGCCATGGCGCTGCTCTCCTGGATCGTGATGGTGACGCGGTTGGGCAGCGCGCGCGTGACCTTCGCTTTGTCCACATACGGGAGCTTGCTGAAGATGCGGCTGGCAGCCGAGAAACGGTTGATGAAAAACAGATTGTCGCCCGTGCCGATGCCGGAGGCCTCGACGACCTCCTCGGCCGTGTAGATGGAGTTGCCCACGACCTCGATCTTTGCAACACGGAAAAATACGCTCATGCCCAGGACGAGCGCCGCGCAGATCAGCAGAAAGATCAGCGGCTGCAGCAGCGACCTGCCCCGGCCGCCGGACGGGCGGCGGGGCCGGCGCGCGCGGCGCGGCCCGGGCTGCTTCGATTGTTTCATAGACAGGTGATTCCTTTCACCGCGGCGCCACGCAGCGCACATCGGCCCCAAGCGCCGACAGGCACGCATCGAAGCGGTCGTAGCCGCGGTTGATATAGCCGTTGTCGAGGATCTCGGTCTCGCCCTCGGCGGAGAGGCCGGCCACGATCATGGCCGCGCCGCCGCGCAGGTCGCTCGATGTGAGCGGCGCGCCGGTGAGCCGCTCGACGCCGGTGACATACGCCACACGGCCCTCGATGCTGACGGCTGCGCCCAGACGCCGGAACTCCTCGGCATGACGATAACGGTTGGTGAAGATGTTTTCGGTGAACACCGTGGTGCCCTTTGCCCGCAGGCAGGCCGCCATGAGCGGCGGCTGCGCATCCGTGGGAAAGCCCGGATACGGCTGCGTGACGACCGGCCGCGGCGCGGTGAGCCGCCCGGTCGATGTCAGGCGCACGGTGGACGCCGTTTTTATTATAGCACACCCTGCCTCGGAAAGCGAGTCCAGAACGGTCAAAAAATGGTCCGAATCGACGCCCTGCAGCTCCACATCGCCGCCGCAGGCGGCTCCGGCACACAAAATCGTCGCCGCGACGATGCGGTCCGGCATGATCGTGTGCTCCACAAACGGCTGCGGTCGGAAGCCGCTGACCGTGACCGTCGACGTGCCGGCGCCGGAAATGCGCGCGCCCAGCTTGCGCAGGTAGCACTGCAGGTCGGCGATCTCCGGCTAGCGCGCGGCATTGCAGATGACCGTCTCCCCCGCCGCTGCGCAGGCGGCCAGCATGGCGTTTTCCGTCGCGCCGACGCTCGGAAACGGCAGCAGGATGCGGCGCCCCTTCAGATCGTGCGCGCAGCAGACGATGTCTCCGCCGCGCTCCGTGACCTCCGCGCCGAGCGCGCGCAGCGCGTCGAGGTGCAGGTTCACCGGCCGCGGGCCGAGCTCGCACCCGCCCGGCATGGACAGGCTCGCCGTTCCGAAGCGCGTGAGGATCGCGCCGAGAAAAATGACCGAGGAGCGCAGCTCCCGCATGAGATCGTGCGGGATGAAGTCGCGGTTCATGCCGCGGGAATCAATGCGCACCGTGTCCCCGTCGCGCTCCGCTGTGCAGCCGAGATGGCGCAGGATGCGCAGCGTGATCGTCACGTCCTTCAGGTCGGGCACGTTGTGCAGAACCGTCTCACTGCCGGCGAGCACGGATGCCGCCATAATCGGCAGCACCGCATTCTTGGCGCCCTGCACCTGGGTGCTCCCGGTCAGTCTGTTTCCGCCGTAAATGTGCCATATGCTCATAATCTTTCCTCCGCACAGCAAATTCATGCCATCCTATGCAGAGAAACGCGAGATTGTCATTTTGCGTGCCGGTCGGCCAGTTTCAGCACCAGATCGGCAATGCGCTCGGCGGCGTCGGCAACGCCGGCGGATTTCATGTTCTGCGCCATCTGCGCAAGCTGCGCGGGGTCGGCGAGCAGGTCGCTGACGAGGTTATACAGATCGTCCGCCGTGAACGCGCCCTCGAGCAGCACCTTCGCCCCGCCGGCGTGCTCGAGCACGCGCGCGTTGCGCTCCTGATGGTTGTTCGTGACGTTCGGCGACGGGATGAGGATCGCGGGCTTGCCGATGCACGAGAGCTCCGCGAGCGTGGACGCGCCCGCGCGGCAGAGCACGAGATCGGCCGCGTCCATGACGAGCGGCATGTCATAAATATACGGCCGCACGTCCATGCCGTGCGCGGCGAGATCGGCCGGGCACTTTTCGAGCAGGGCCGCGTGCATCTTCTCATAGCCGTTGCGCCCGGCCGAGTGGATGAGCGCAAACGGCGCGTCCGTGACGGCGGCGCGCGTGATGAACGCCGTCATGACCTCGTTCATGTACGACGCGCCGAGCGAGCCCCAGACCGACACGACCAGCGGCCTGTCCGGGTCGAGCCCGAGCTGGCGCTTGGCCTCCGCCTTGGAGCAGGCCGTGAACGCTCCGCGCACCGGCGTGCCGGTGACGACGACCTTGTCCTGCTCGCTGTAGTGCTGCTTGCTCTCCTCGAAGCCGACCAGAATACGGTCGACCGCGCCGGCAAGCATCTTCGTCGTCAGCCCCGGTACGGCGTTGGACTCATGCACGATGGCCGGAATGCCGAGCTGCGCCGCCGCCTTGAGCACGGGGTAGCACACATAGCCGCCCGTGCCGATGGCGACATCGGGCTTGAAGTCCTCAATGATCTTGCGCGCGTCCTTCGTCGCCTGCCGCGCGTTGTGCAGCGAGCGGAAGTTGTACGCGATCTCCGACGGCTTGAGGCTGCGGTGGATGTTCGTGACCTCCACGGTCACGATGTCATAGCCCGCGCGCGGAACGAGGTCCGTCTCCATCTTGCCGTTTGCGCCGACAAAGAGGATGCCGCAGTCGGGCATCCGGTCGCGCAAAACGCCCGCGACCGCAAGCGCGGGGTTGATGTGGCCTGCGGTACCGCCGCAGGTAAAGAGAAAATTCATAGCAATGCCTCCCAGGATCAAAAACGGAAATCGGGCAGTCCGCGCCGAAGGCCGCCGCGGGCTGCCGGATATACACTTCAAAGTCAGAAACTAGCGCGCTTTTTTCGTCGGAATGTCGCGCGAGATGCTCAGGATGATGCCCATCTCCCCGAGCTGCATGAGCAGCGCCGTGCCGCCGTAGCTGAAAAACGGCAGCGAGATGCCCGTGCAGGGGATGAGGTTCGTGACGACTGCGATGTTCAAAAACACCTGGATCGACAGCAGCGTCGTGATGCCGATGCCGACGAGGAAGCTGTAGCGGTCGGGCGAGTGCGCGGCGATCCAGTAGCCGCGGCAGATGAGCAGCGCAAACAGGATCAGGATCGCAATGGCGCCGACATAGCCGAGCTCCTCGCAGACGATGGAAAAGATATAGTCATTGTGCTCCTCGGGCAGATAGAGGTACTTCTGCCGGCTCTGGCCGAGGCCGAGCCCGAGAAAGCCGCCCGAGCCGATGGAATACAGCGACTGCACGATCTGATAGCCGGCCGCGCTCGTATCGGCAAACGGGTCGCGCCAGGACACGATGCGCTTGTGCACATAGGGCACGAATTTGCTTGCGATGAGCAGCAGCGCGCCCGCGCTGCCCATGCCGACGAGCAGGTACGAGAGCTTGATGCCGCCGACAAACATCATCACGATCGCAAGCGCCATGATGATGATGGACGCCGACAGATGCGGCTCGAGCATCAGCAGGCCGACGATGATGACCGTGACGACCATGAACGGCACGACACCGTAGCGGAACGTCTGCATCTGCTCTTTATAGGTGCAGATCATGCTGGAGAAAAACAGCACGACCGCGATCTTTGCGATCTCCGACGGCTGAAACGTCGTGAAGCCGAGGCTCAGCCAACGGCGCGCACCGTTGACGCGAGTGCCGATGTGCGGGATCCAGACGATGGCAAGCAGGAAGATGCTCACGCCCAGCACCAGCAGCGACAGACGGCGGTAGGTCGCCATGCGCACTTTGGACAGCAAGATCATGGCCACAACGCCGGCCACGGCAAAGGCCGCCTGGCGCACGAAGTAATACGTCGGCGACTTGCCCTGCGCATACGCGCGGGCGAAGCTCGACGAGAGCACCATGATGACGCCGATCGTCAGCAGCAGCAGCGTGAGCACGAAAAACGGCAGGTCGAAGCTGCCGCGCTTCGGCCCGGCGGGCGCTTTCGCCTGGCGCGCGGGAAGTCTCAGATCGGAAATATTCATATAAGCACCTCCCTGCACCGCGGCGCGCGCCTCACACGCCGAAGCGGTGGAACACGCCGATGAACGACAAAACTGCAAACAGCACCGTCACGCCGGCAAACAGCGCCACGATCTGCTTTTCCTTCCACTTGTGGCCCGTCCAGCCGCCCATCTCCAGATGGTGGTGGAACGGGGACATCCTGAACACGCGCTTGCCGTGCGTGAGCTTGAAGTAGCCGACTTGGATGATATCCGACAGCGCCTCGATGATGTACATGATGCCGAGCGTCACAAGGATGAGCGGCATGTCGTAGGCAAAGGCCAGCGCCGCGACCGCGCCGCCGAGAAAGAGCGAACCCGTGTCGCCCATGAACACCTTCGCCGGGTGGAAGTTATAGATCAAAAAGCCCAGCAGGCCGCCGGCAATGCCGGAGGCAAACACGCCGAGGGGCAAAAACCGCTCGCCCCAGAGCATGGAGATGACGGCGAAGAAGATGCACACCGGCATCGTCGTGCTCGCGGCGAGACCGTCCACACCGTCGGTGAGGTTCACGGAGTTGACCGTGCCGACGATGACGAAGGCGGCGAAGATCACATACAGCGGCTCGGAGATGGCCACGGTCGTGTTCCAGAACGGGATGTAGAGGCTGTCGAGCGCGACATAGCCAAAGCGGCGCATGAGGAAAATGAACGCCACGGCCGCCGCCAGCTGCAGCAGCAGCTTCTTGCCGGCCGTCAGGCCGAGATTCTGCTTTTTCCGGAGCTTTTCATAGTCGTCCAGAAAACCGATCGCGCCGAACACGAGCGCGAACGCCAGACAAAACAGGTGGCCGTATTCGCCCTCGGCCATGCACTCAAAGCCGACCGACAGGCACACGACCGCGATCGCGGCGATGAACATCAGCCCGCCCATGGTGGGCGTGCCCTGCTTGGACATGTGCCACGTGGGGCCGTTTTCCTTGATGCTCTGGCCCGCCTTGATGCGTCTGAGATACGGGACCAGGAAAAATCCGACGACGGCCGACACCGCAAACGCGATGACGAACGCCAGTATCAGCTTCAGTGTCATTTTTCTTTCTCTCTCTTCCTCTTGTCGAGTATTTCGGCGACGATCTCGCGCTCATCCATGTGCACCTTCGTCTTGCCGATGATCTGGTAATCCTCATGGCCCTTGCCGCAGAGGATGATGACATCGCCGGGGCAGTGATTCTCGATCGCGTAGGCGATGGCCTCGCGCCGGTCGGGCCGCACGACATAGGGCGTGTGCGTCTCCTTGAGACCGGGGAGAATGTCGGCAATGATCGCCTCCGGGTCTTCCGTGCGCGGGTTGTCGCTCGTGACGATGACGAAATCCGCCTTCTGGCCCGCGATGCGGCCCATCTTCGGACGCTTGCCGCGGTCCCGGTCGCCGCCGCAGCCAAAGAGGAACACGAGCCGCGCGGGTGCGAACTCGCGCACCGTCGTGAGGATGTTGTCGATGGCGTCGGGCGTGACGGCGTAGTCGATGAGGATGGCGTAATCCCCGTCGGTCTCGAGCACCTCGGCGCGGCCCTTGACGGGCTTTGCCGTGTCGAGCGCGGCGGCGCAGTCGTCGAGCGAAATGCCGAGCGCGCAGGCGCAGGCAATGACGCTCAGCGCGTTGTAGACCGAGAACATGCCGGGGATGCCGAGGCGCATGCGCGCGATCGCATCGCCGTGCATGGCGACAAAGCGCACGCCCGACGCGCTCAGGCGGATGTCCTTGGCCACGAGGTCGGCGTCGTTGCGTTTGGCGGAATAGGTGTGCATCGGGCATTTGGCGTGCTCGAGCATGACGTGCGCCCAATCGTCGTCCGCGTTGACGATGCCGACGTCACTCTGCGCAAACAGCTGCGCCTTGGCCGCGGCATACGCCTCCATGGTCTTGTGAAAGTCCAGATGGTCCTGCGACAGGTTCGTGAAGATGCCCACCCGGAAGCGGATGCCCTCCACGCGGTGCAGCACGAGCGAGTGCGACGACACCTCCATGACCGCATGCGTACAGCCGGCATCGACCATCCGGCGCAGGAGCTTTTGTAGCTCATAGGTGTCCGGCGTGGTGTGCTCGGTGTGCAGTACCTCGTCGCCGATGATGTTCGCGTTCGTGCCGATCAGGCCGACCTTCGTGTGCAGACACTGCTCGAGCATGTGCTTGATGAGCGTGGTGACGGTGGTCTTGCCGTTGGTGCCGGTCACGCCGATCATGGTCAGCTCACGCGACGGGTTGCCGAAAAATTCGCAGCAGATGCGTGACAGCGCAAGGCGGCTGTCGGCCACGAGGATATACGGGATATCGACCTCCGGCTTCTTCTGGCAGAGCACGACGGCCGCGCCGCGCGCGACGGCTGCGCCGATGAAGCGGTGGCCGTCGGACTCATACCCGCAGACGGCGGCAAACAGGTCGCCGGGCTGCGTGGTGCGCGAGTCAAAGCTGATATCCCGAACGTCCAGCTCCGGATCGGCGGTGCATTCGCACACGTCCAGAACGGACAGCAGTCGCTTGAGTTTCATAAACGTACCTCCGTTGTTCGTCAGTATCGGCCCAGCATGCCCGAATCGCTGGTCACGAGCGTGACCTCCACGACCGTACCGTGATCGATCTGGGTGCCTGCGGCGACGCTCTGGCCGGAGATGACCTGCGCCGCGGTATCCGTGATCGAACTGCTGGTCTTGATATACAGCCCCAGTGCGGCCATGCGGTCGCGGGCTGTCTGATAGCTGAGATTGGACAGATCCGGCATCGTCTCCTTGTCGGCCGAGGGCTCTTTGCCGGCATAGAGCAGAATGGTGCTGCCGTTGGCCACGACCGCGCCGCTGCCCGGAAGCTGCGCCGTGACCGTGCCGCCCTCGCCGTAGACGCGCGCCTGCAGGCCGACCTCCTCGAGCGCGGCCTTCGCCTGCTCGACGGACAGACCGGTCACGTTCGGCACGGTCTTATCCATGTACGTCTTTTCCGTCTCGGAATACGACGGCTCCACGCCGAGGTACGGCAGGATGTCCGCCATCATTTTGCCGACGGTGGGCGCAGCCATCTGGCCGCCGCTGATGTAGATGCCGGTGCTGCTGCTCGGCGTATCGAGCAGCACGAGGATAACGATCTGCGGATCGTCCGCCGGAGCAAAGCCGATGAATGAGACGATGTATTCCTTCGCGCCGCCGGCCGCATCCTGCGCGACCTTTTCCGATGTGCCGGTCTTGCCGCCGATGCGGTAGCCGGCGACGTAGGCGTTCTTGCCGGTGCCGTCGACGGGGTCGCCGACGACCTGCTCGAGGATCTGGCGCACGGTGGCGCTCGTCTGCTCGCTCACGACCTGGCGCACCACGGTCGGCGAATTGGACACGACCGCTTCCCCGTCGCTGTTGACGATGCTCTTGACGACGTACGGCTTCATGAGATAGCCGCCGTTGACGCAGGCGCTGACTGCCGTGATGAGCTGCAGCGGCGTGATCGTAAACGTCTGGCCGAAGGAGGCCGCCGCGAGCTGGGAGAGGTTCTCCGTGTCGTAGAACGTGTTCTGGCTCCACCAGATGCTGCCGCTCTCGCCGGACATGTCGATGCCGGTCTTGGCGGTGAGGTTGCTGTCCACGTTGCTGGTCAAGTTCAGGAAGCCGAACGCCTCGGCGTACTTGTAGAAGGTGCGCGCGCCGATGAGCTGGCCGATCTGCACGAGCGCCACGTTGCACGAGTGCTGGATGGCCTGCGTCAGGTTCTGACTGCCGTGGCCGGTCGTTTTCCAGCACTTGAGCGGATCGGTACGGCCGAGCACATTCGTGCTGCCGCCGCAGTAAAACGACGATTTTTCATTGACCACGCCCTCTTCGAGCGCCATGGCCAGCGTGATGATCTTGAACGTCGAGCCGGGCTCGTAGGTGTCCGACAGGGCCTTGTTGCGCCACTGCTTCGTCTGCGCGGCGGAGAGCATCTCGGCCTTCTTGTCGGGATTCGTTTCGGCGTCGATGGCCTCCTGATCCTTGTCGCTGACCTTCTGATAGTCGTTCAGGTCAAAGTTGCCGAGCGAGACCATGCCGAGAATGGCGCCGCTGTTGGGGTCCATGGCGATGGCCGCGGCGCCATTTTGCACGTCGTAGTCCTCGACCGCCTGCTGCAGGTGCTTTTCGAGGTAATACTGGATCGTGGCGTCGATGGTCAGGTTCATGTCGTTGCCCTTCGTCTCGTCGTAATAATCCTCGTAGTTGACAAAGAGCATATCCGTGCCGCGGTTATCCGTTGCGCGGATGATGCGCCCGGCGCTGCCGGTCAGATAGCTGTCATAGCGCTGCTCCAGGCCGTAGAGGCCGTTGTTGTCCTGCCCGACGAAGCCGATGACGTGCGCGGCCAGATTGCCGTAGGGGTAATAGCGCTTCGTGTCCGGCTCGATCTTCACGCCGGTGAGGTTGTTCTCCTTCTTGAACGCGCGCACTTTTTCCGACACTTCCGGCTCGACCTTGCGCTTGACGACCTCATACCAGCGGTCGGTATTCTTCGTCATGGCCAGGATCTTATTATAATCGACGTCGAGGATCTCGGAAAGTTCGCGCGCGATCAGCTGCGGATCTTCTTTGTTCTTGACGATCTCGGCCGGGCTGATGAAGATCGTATCGGCCGAGGCGTTCATGGCCAGGATCTTGCCGTTCGTATCGTAGATCGCGCCGCGCGAGGCCGTGATCTCCGTCGTGCGCACCTGCTGGTCGATCGCCATTTTTTCGTACTCGTCATGGTGTACGATCATGACATTGAACAGCTTGATGCCAAGGACAGCAAATGCAAGGATGCCGCACACAATCAAAAGCAGGCGTGTGCGGCGGAGCATCATGATATTCGGTGTTTTGGTACTTGCACGAAAAGGCACGCGGTTGTCCCGGCGCCCGGAAGTTTCATTCGCCATGTCTGTCTCCTTGTTTCTGCGGGGATGGTACTATCATACAGGCTGGCTCATCGAAAATATTCCACAATGGAGGTGAGGAAATCGCCGAAACGGTCAGCAAGGCTCAGCGGCTCTGCCGCGGTCTGGTCCAGAACCACCGCCGTATCCGCGGCGTCGCTGCTGCTGATGTAGTAGAGCTGATCGCTGCGCGGCTTTTGCATACCGAGCTCATGGATGGCGTAGTCCTCGATCTCCGTGAGGTTGAACGCGCTCTCATAGTCGATGCGCAGACGCGTCTGCTGCTCCTGCAGCTGGGCATACTGATCCTCCAGCGCCGACACTTGTGCCGACGCCTGCGAGAGCTGCACGCGCGCGACGAGCGAAAAGACGATCAGCACGGCGGCAATGGCAAAGCCGAGCACCGCCATCGGGGCGATCGCCTGCTTGGGCCTCGGTGCGGACTCCGGGACGACGGTCTCCGTCGGCCGGGGTGCATGCGGCAGATCTACCGGAGCGGTACTGTACAGGTACTCCTCCGCAGCCGTGCTGCGCAGGTCATACGCCGCATTGCCGTCCATGCGCGCTGTATTCCGTTTTCTCGAAGCGGGAGATGCCATGACGGGTTCCTTTCTCAGACACGCTCCGCGACACGAAGTTTCGCGCTGCGGGCGCGGGGGTTGGATGCGAGTTCCTCCTCACCGGGCAGGATCGGCTTGCGGGAGACGCTGCGCAGCGTCTGCACAAAGCCGCAGGTGCACACCGGCGCCTCGCGCGGGCAGGTGCAGCCGTGCTCCCGCCGGGCGATGCCGGTCTTGACGATCCGGTCCTCGAGGGAATGAAAGCTGATGACGCACAGCCGCCCGCCGACGCGGAGCTTGTCCGGCGCAGTGTCCATCATCTCGCGCACCGCCGCCAGCTCGTCGTTCACGGCGATGCGGATCGCCTGAAAGCTGCGCTTGGCGGGATGCTGCTTTTCGCGCAGCGCCGCGCCCGGCATGGCCGAGCGGATCACATCGACCAGCTCCAGCGTGGTCGAGATCGGCCGCTGCGCCCGGGCGCGTACGATCGCCCCGGCAATGCGAGGCGCATAGCGCTCCTCGCCGTATTCATACAAAATGCGTTTGAGCTCATTCTCCGGCCACTCGTTGACGACGTTCCACGCGCTCAGGCCGCTGGTCGCGTCCATGCGCATATCGAGCGGCGCGTCGTGCATATACGAAAAGCCGCGCTGCGTCTCGTCGAGCTGCGGTGAGGAAACGCCGAGGTCAAAGAGCATGCCGTCCACGGCGTCGATGCCGAGGCGGTCGAGAATGGCGGCCGTGTCGCGGAAGTTGCCGTGCACGAGCTGCACGCGTTCCCCGAACGGGGCCAGCCGCGCGCCGGCGCGCGCAATCGCTGTCTCGTCGCGGTCGATGCCGATGAGCGTTCCGGTCGTCAGGCGGCCGGCGATCTGCTCGGAGTGGCCGCCCATGCCGAGCGTGCCGTCCACGTAAATGCCGTCGGGGCGGATGTTCAGGTTGTCGATGCATTCGTGCAGCAGCACGGGGATATGTCCGGCGTCCATCAGAAATCCAGCTCCTCCATCACGGCGGCGATGTTCTCCGGCAGCGCCTCGAGCGGGCAGATCTCATCCCAGCGCGCGCTATCCCAGAACTCCGCATGGTTGTTGCTGCCGACCACGGTGACGCTCTTGGTCAGGCCGGCGAATTCACGCAGGTGCTGCGGCAGGAGAATACGCCCCTGCCCGTCCAGCTCACAGCGTGCGGCATACGCGAACAGCGGACGCATCTTGCGCTGCTGCACGTTGGTCATGGCCGCCACCCTGCGGGCGACGTCGTCCCAGTTTTCCTGGCTGTAAGCAGACAGGCACTTCTCGGGCGAGATCGTCACATAAAACGTTTCGCCGAGTTCTTCGCGGAGCTTGGCCGGGATGAACAGACGGCCTTTGGCGTCAAGCGTATGCTGATAGATACCGGTCATGCTGCATCCCCCCTTCTCCGAAATCGTGCACTTTCGCGCCCCATGCGTGGGCTTTTGATGCTTTTTAAACCACTTCGCCCCACGTGCAATCCTCATTATAGTGGCAGGATGGAAAAATTGCAAGGAGAAATTCCCGCCTTTTTCTTGCAATTTCCGACAATTCTGTCAAGCCGACTGTGGTTTTTCCGGCCACAAGCATTTGCGTTTCCCGCCGAAAAAAGGAAAACGGCGGCACAAGATGTGCCGCCGAAGCGTGAAAAAGTCCCCGCCGGAAGCGCCCAAAGCGCGCCCGGCGGGGAAAAATTTCGGCAAAACGCACCACCGCCGCCGGACATACCGGCGGCGGTGCAGATGTGCAGGAAAAGGCAGGTCAGTTGGCTTCCTCCTCGGGGGCTTCCTCGCCCTCGAAGCGGATCTCCGGCTGTCTGGCTGCAGGGGCAGCGGCTGGCGCAGCCGTGCTGCCGGCAACGTTCTGGAATGCGGCGTGCGCCTGCTGCACGCTGCCGAGCGCAGCGGAGATGGCCTCCTCCGTGCGGCGCAGCGCCTCATCGCAGAACTGGCTCGAGGCACGGCGCAGCGCGTCGGCCTTGGCCTGCGTGGAGGCGAGCATTTCGTTGCTGCGGGCCTTGGCGATGCGCACGATCTCCTGATCGTCCACGAGCGCGCGGGCGCGCTCCTCCGCCTGATTGCGGATGCCTTCGGCCTCGCGCTTGGCGTTGTTGATGAATTCGTCGCGGGCAGAGACCAGACGCTTTGCCTCGGAAAGCTCCACCGGCATGGCGGTCTTGATCTCATCGAGGATCTCGAGAACCTGGTCGCGCTCGACGATGCACTTTTCGTTGCCGAGCGGCACGCCCCATGCCTCCGACACCATGGTATAAAGCTGGTCAATGAGTTCCATGACTTCGTTGTCCATTTTGTTTCCTCCCAAAGCGTGTTCCGGCAGTGCCGGTGAAAAAGTCGATCTGAAACGGGTTTATTCGCCGCGCGTCGCGCGTTCGTGCACATCGTCAATGATCTCGCACGGGACGAACGGCGTCAGATCCGCGCCGTAGCCCGCGAGCTCCTTGACGACCGACGAGCTGAGGAACGTATATTTCTGACTGGCCGTCAGGAACATGGTGTCCAGCTCGGGATTGATCTTCTTGTTGATGAGCGCCATCTGAAACTCGTTTTCAAAGTCCGTGTTCGCGCGCAGGCCCTTGACGATCACCGCACCCTCCGGGAAGGTCTTGGCGTATTCGGCGAGCAGGCCGTCGAACGTGTCCACCTCCACATTGGGGAAGCGGCTGACGACGCGGCGCGCGAGCGCCACGCGCTCCTCGCGGGTAAACATGGGGTGCAGCTTGCCGGCGTTGGGCATGATGCACACGACGACGCGGTCGAAAATGCCGGACGCGCGGCGGATGATGTTCAGGTGGCCGAGGGTAATGGGGTCAAAGCTGCCGGGGTAAATCGCTGTTTTCATGCGTGGATTCCCTTTCCGTAGAGCGTGAGCTTGATCTTGCCGTAATTGCGCTCCGTGAGCAGATGATACGGCGCTCGAAGCTGCGGGAGCACCTTTTCGCGGCGGCTCTCACACACGATTATACCACCCTCAGCTAATATGTCAAACTGTACAACATTTTCAAGTGCTTTGTCAAGCAATCCCGTATCATACGGCGGATCGAGGAAGATCAGGTCAAATTTTCCGCACGTGCGCAGGTAGCCGAGCGACTCTCCCTGCACGACGTCGCCCTGCAGGCGGCAGTGCGCGAGGTTGGTGCGCACGAGCTGCACGGCCGCGCGGCTCTCATCGACGAACACGGCGCTGCGTGCGCCGCGGCTGAGCGCCTCGATGCCGAGCTGACCGGTGCCGGCAAAGAGGTCGAGCACGCGCCGTCCCTCGATGTCGAACTGGATGAGGTTGAACATAGACTCCTTGACATTATCGGTCGTGGGACGGGAAGCCATCCCCTCCGGCTCACGCAGCTTACGGCCGCGCGCCGTACCTGTGATCACACGCATGGCGATTCTCCTTTCGGGTGATAGTGATCGTAGACCGCGCGGGCGACGCCCGCCGGAACGGCCGCGCACAGCTCCTCATACGAAGCCGCGCGGATGGCCTTTGTGCTGCGGAACGCCTTGAGCAGCGCGTTGCGCCGCTTCTCGCCCACGCCGGGGATCTGATCGAGCTCGGACGCAAGGCTCTCGCGCCGCAGCCGGCGCTGATAGTCGATGGAAAAACGGTGCGTCTCCTCCTGGATCGTGCCGATGAAGGCAAACACCGCGGGGTTGGTGGAAATGCCGATCTCATGCCCGCCGGGCGTGATGAGCGCGCGCGTGCGGTGGCGGTCGTCCTTGACCATGCCGAACACCGGCACGGTCAGGCCGAAGCCGTCGAGCACCGTCTGTGCGACCGCCGCGTGCTCCGCGCCGCCGTCGATGAGCAGCAGATCCGGCAGCGGGCAAAAGCCCGGATCGCCGTCCACATAGTGCTGAAAGCGGCGCGTGACCGCCTCGTGCATGGCGCCGTAGTCGTTCTGCCCGTCCGTCGTGCGGATGCGGAACTTCCGGTAGTCCGACTTGCGCGGCCGGCCGTGCTGAAACACGGTCATGCCGGCAACGATGCCGGTATCGCCGAGGTTCGAGATGTCAAATGCCTCGATGCGCTCGGGCGGCGCGTCGAGCTCCAGCGCACGCTGAAGCCATTCGAGCGTTTTGAGGCTGCGCTGCGCCGCGGTCGTCGCAATGAGGATCTCCTCGCGCGCGTTGTTCGCCGCCATCTCCGTCAGACGGCACTTGTCGCCGCGCTGCGGCACGGCGAGCGCGACCTTGTGCCCCGCCGCCTCGGTGAGCAGGCGCTCGAGCGCTTCCTGCCCCTCGAGCGCGCACGGCAGCAGCACCTGCCGCGGATAGGCGCCACGCCCCTCGTAATACTGCTGCACGAGCGCGGCAAGCGCCTCGCCGTCCGGCTCCATCGGCTCGTCGAGAAACGACTTGTCCTTGCCGGTGAGGTTGCCGTCCGTAAAGTGCAGCACGGTAAAGCAGCACTTGGCCCCGCGCTGAAAGCCGACGGCGTCCGTGTCGGAGTAGGCCGTGGCGATGACGCGCTGGTGGTTCTGCAGGCCCTGGATGGCGCGCAGCCGGTCGCGCAGCGACGCCGCATATTCAAACCGCAGCGCCTCGGCCGCGGCCTGCATCTGCTCGGTCAGCTCAGCGGTCAGCTCCGCAGTGCGCCCGTCAAGGATCATCTCCGCCTCGCGGATGGCCTGCAGATACTGCGCACGTGTGACGTCCTTCAGGCAATAGCCTGCGCAGGTGCCCATGTGGTAATTCAGGCACGGGCGGGCACGCCCGATGTCGCGCGGGAAGCGGCGCGTGCACGTCGGCAGGCGCAGCGTCTTGCATACAGTGTCGATGATCTCGGCCGTCATGCTCCGGCCGCCGTAGGGGCCGAAGTACTTCGCGCCGTCCTTCTCCGTATGATTGACGAGCGAGAACGTCGGGTACGGCTGCGTCACGTCCAGACGCACGAAGGGATAGCCCTTGTCGTCCTTGAGCAGGATGTTGTATTTGGGTTTGTGCAGCTTGATGAGCGAGTTTTCGAGCACGAGCGCTTCGAACTCGGACTGCACGACGATGACATTGAAATCCGCAACGTGCGCGACCATGGCCGCCACCTTCGGCAGGTGCTCGCCGCGAAAATAGCTCGTGACGCGGTTTTTGAGCGCTTTCGCCTTGCCGATATAGATGACCTCGCCGTGCTCGTCGAGCATGATGTACACGCCCGGCAGCAGCGGGAGCATATTGGCCTTTTCGCGCAGTTGGTCGGGTCGGAGTTTTTCCATAGTCTGCTCCTGCGATGCCGAAAAAAATCTGCGGTCAGGAAAACAGGGGCGTGCTGATGACACGCCCCTGTTTCGGTTTCATGTTGTTGGGATCACTCGGAAAAATCGGAATTGATCAGTGCGGTCAGGGTATCGATCGCTTCCTGCTCGTCGGCGCCGTCGGCCACGAGGGTGATCGTCGAGCCCTTCACGATGCCAAGTGACAGGACGCCGAGAAGGCTCTTGGCGTTAACGCGTCTCTCGTCTTTCTCAATCCAGATGCTGCTCTTGAACTCATTTGCCTTCTGGATGAAGAAAGTCGCGGGCCGTGCATGGAGTCCCACCTGGTTGTTGATGACTGCTTCTTTCGTGATCATTTATCTCCACTCCTTATGCACAATTATGCTTGTTTTATCTTATCAAAAACGCCCTGCATCGTCAACCGGTTTTCGGTTTTTCGTTGCTTTGCACAGCGTTTTTTCGCCGTATTTTTCCGCTTTTATTTCAGTTCGACAACGGTCACGCCGCTCTCGCCCTCGCCGTAACGGCCGAGCCGGTAGGACTTGACGGCCTTGTTTTTGCGCAGCGACTGCTGCACGGCTGCGCGCAGCGCGCCGGTGCCCTTGCCGTGGATGATGGTGACCTTCTCGAGCTTGGCCATGACGGCGTTGTCGAGGAAACGCTCGGTCGCGGCGACGGCCTCCATCGTGTCCATGCCGCGCAGGTCGATCTCCGACTCGGCGGCCACATTGCGCAGGCTGGCTGCGTGCGCGGCGGCAAACTTCTGCGCCTCGGGCTTCTCGTTTTCGAGCAGGTACACGTCCTGTTCCTTGGCCGTCACGTTCATGATGCCCGCGCGCAGGGTCAGCGTCCGGTCGGCGGAGATGGCCGTGACCGTCGCCTTGATGTCGCCCATTTTGCGCAGCTGCACGGTGTCGCCCACGCGCACCGGGCGGGCGGAGACTTTCTTCTCCCTGGGCTGCGGGTGCGCCGCGGCGGCGGCCGCGTCCTCGGCCACGTTCAGCTTGCGGCGCAGGGCGGCGCGCGCGTCGTTGGCGCGGTGGTGGTCGGCGTCCGTTTTCTCCATTTTGCGCAGCTCGTCGAGCTCGCGCATCACCTCGTCCGCCGTGCGGCGCGCGTCGCCGATGATGCGCTCGGCGTCGCGGCGGGCCTTCTCGTCCGCCTTTTCCAGCCGGACGGAGAGCTCCGCCTTCAGGCGCTCGGACTTGCGGCGGTTTTCCTCCGCCTCGCGCAGCTGACGTGCCGCCTCGGCACGGTCGCGCTCCATGAGCTGGCGCACCTGCTCGAGCTTTTCGATGGTGGCCTCCATGCTCGCGCTCTCGGTGCTGACGCGGCTGCGCGCGTCGTCGATGATCTCCTGCGGCAGACCCAGCCGCTCGGAGATGGCAAAGGCGTTGGACTTGCCGGGGATGCCGATCAGCAGGTGGTACGTCGGGCGCAGGGAGTCCACGTCAAACTCACACGAGGCGTTCATGACGCCGGGTTGCGTCGTGGCGTAGACCTTGAGCTCGGTATAATGCGTCGTGGCGGCGATGAGCGCGCCGCACTTGCGCGCGTGCTCGATGATGGCGATGGCCAGCGCCGCGCCCTCGGCCGGGTCCGTGCCGGCGCCGAGCTCGTCGAACAGCAGCAGCGACCGGTCGTCGCACTCCTTGAGCATGCGCACGGTGTTCGTCATGTGCGCCGAGAACGTGGACAGCGACTGCTCGATGCTCTGCTCATCGCCGATGTCGGCCATGATCTCGTGGAACACCGGCATGGTGCTGCCGTCGGCACACGGGATGTGCAGGCCGCACTGCGTCATGGCCGCGAGCAGACCGATGGTCTTGAGTGTGACGGTCTTGCCGCCGGTGTTCGGGCCGGTGATGACGAGCGTGTCAAATTCGCCGCCGAGCGAAACATCGATCGGCACAGCGGTGTCCTTCGGCAGCAGCGGATGGCGCGCGCGGCGCAGCTGCAGGTGCTTGTCCGTCAGCTCCGGCGCGATCGCGTCGAGCTGGTAGGCGAGCTTTGCCTTGGCAAAAATGAGGTCGAGGCGCACGAGCACGTCAAAGTCGCTCGAGATGTCCTCGCGGTGCGCCGCGCACTCTGCCGAGAGCTCGGCAAGGATGCGCTCGATCTCGGTCTTTTCGCGCGCACGCAGCTCGCGCAGCTCGTTGTTCGCCTTCACGGCGGCCATAGGCTCGATGAACAGCGTCGCGCCGGAGGCCGACACATCGTGCACGAGACCGGGCACGGCGCCCTTGTGCTCGGCCTTGACCGGCACGACGTAGCGCTCGGAGCGCGTGGTGATGATCGGCTCCTGCAGCGCCTTGGCGTAGCTCGGCGAGGAGATGATCTTCTGCAGTGCGTCGTGTACGCGCGCGCTCGCGGCGCGGATCAGCCGGCGGATGGACGCCAGCTCGCTCGACGCGCTGTCGGCGATCTCGTCCTCGCCGGTGATGGAGGTGAAGATCTTCTCCTCCAGAAAGCGGTTGGCCTGCAGGGCGCTGAAGAGGTAGTCGATGCTCGTCTTGTCCTGCCGCTCGCCGGTGCCGTAGCTGCGCACGCAGCGCGCCGCCTGCAGCACGCCCGCGATATCCAGTAGCTCGCGCGTGTTGAGCACGCCGCCCATGTCCGCGCGCTGCAGCGCCGCGCGTACGTCCTTCACACCGGAAAACGACGGGCTGCCCTTGACGACCATCATCGATGCGGCGGCGCTCGTCTCGCCGAGGCGGGTCGCCACCACGGCGCGGTCGCCGCTCGGCCGCAGCGCCATGGCGTTGGCACGCGCCGTCTCGCTCACGGCCTGCGCCGCCAGCAGCGCCAGCACGGACGGCAGCTCAAGCGTTTGCAGGGATTTTTCGTAGGAATCCATAGGGTGTCTCCTTTGCAGGGGAAAAATTCAGATTCAGATGCGCGCCACGCCGCTCTCGCGGGCGGCCTGCGCCACCGCCGCGGCCACAGCCGGACCGACGCGCGGATCAAATGCCTTGGGAATGATGTAATCGGCGCTCAGCTCCTCGGGCGTGATGAGCGCCGAGAGCGCGTGCGCGGCGGCGAGCTTCATGGGCTCGTTGATATCGGACGCGCGCACGTCGAACGCGCCGCGAAAGATACCCGGGAAGGCCAGCACATTGTTGATCTGGTTCGGATAGTCGCTGCGGCCGGTGCTGACAACAGCTGCGCCCGCGGCCTTGGCCTCGTCGGGGAAGATCTCCGGCGTGGGATTGGCGCAGGCAAAGACGATGGCGTCGCGGTGCATGGTGCGCACCATGTCGCCGGTCAGCAGGCCGGGCTGCGACACGCCGATGAACACGTCCGCGTCGCGGATGACATCGGCCAGCGTGCCGGCCTGGCGGCGGAGGTTTGTGACCTCGGCCATCTCGGTTTTGATCCAGTTCATGTTCTCCGGCCGGCCGGCATAGATCGCGCCCACGCGATCACAGAGCGTCACGTCGCGCGCGCCCGCGCTCAGCAGCAGCTTGCTGATGGAAATGGCGGCCGCGCCCGCGCCGGACAGGACGATCTTCACATCCTCGAGGCGCTTGCCGACCACGCGCAGCGCGTTTGTGAGGCCCGCGAGCGTGATGATGGCCGTGCCGTGCTGGTCGTCGTGAAAGGCCGGAATGTCGCACAGCTGCTTGAGCTTGCGCTCGATCTCAAAGCAGCGCGGCGCGGAGATGTCCTCCAGATTGATGCCGCCGAAGCTGCCGGAGAGCAGGTACACCGTGCGCACGAATTCGTCCACATCCTTCGTGCGGATGCACAGCGGGAAGGCGTCCACGTCCGCAAACGCCTTGAACAGCACGCACTTGCCCTCCATGACAGGCATACCCGCCTCTGGCCCGATGTCGCCAAGGCCGAGCACGGCCGAACCGTCCGTGATGACGGCGCAGAGATTGTGCCGGCGCGTGAGCGTGTAGCTCTTGTCCGGGTCGCGCTGGATCTCCAGACACGGCTGGGCCACGCCGGGCGTATATGCGAGCGACAGGTCGTCCTTTGTGGAGACCGGCACGCGGGTGTTGACTTCGATCTTGCCGCCCCACTGCTCGTGCAGACGGAGCGATTCCTTTGCGTAATCCATGCTTATGCCTCCTCCTGTTTCGGGTGCACCATATCCTCGGGCCGCACCCAGGCGTCAAACTCCTCGGCCGTGAGCAGGCCGAGCTCCACCGCCGCGGCTTTGAGCGTCTGGCCGGTGGCGTGGGCGTGCTTTGCGATCTTTGCCGCGTTTTCGTAGCCGATGTGCGGGTTGAGCGCCGTGACGAGCATGAGCGAGGCGTCCAGATGCGCGCGGATGACATCGTGATTCGGGCGGATGCCGCGCACGCAGTTTGCCTCAAACGAATCCATCACGTCCGCAAGCAGCCGCGCCGACTGCAGGAAGTTGTAGATCGTCACGGGCAGGAACACATTGAGCTGGAAGTTGCCCTGCGAGGCGGCAAAGCCGATGGCCGTGTCGTTGCCCATGACCTGCACGGCCACCATCGTGACGGCCTCGCACTGCGTGGGGTTGACCTTGCCGGGCATGATCGACGAGCCGGGCTCGTTGGCCGGGATGATGAGCTCCCCGATGCCGCAGCGCGGTCCCGACGCGAGCCAGCGCACGTCGTTTGCGATCTTCATCAGGTCGGCTGCCAGCGCCTTGAGCGCGCCGTGGGCAAACACCATCTGGTCCTTGCTCGTGAGCGCATGGAACTTGTTCGGTGCCGACAGGAAGGCGTAGCCCAGCAGCTCGGAGATCTCCTCTGCCGCCAGATCGCCGAACGCCGCCGGGGCGTTGAGCCCCGTGCCGACGGCCGTGCCGCCGAGGGCCAGCTCGCTCAGCGCACGGCAGGCCTGCACGATCATGTCGCGGTCGTGGCCGAGCATGGCGCTCCAGCCGCTGATCTCCTGCCCGAGCGTGAGCGGCACGGCGTCCTGCAGATGCGTGCGGCCGATCTTCACCACGTCGCGGTACTCCGCGCTCAGGCGCTCGAGCGTCGCCAGCAGGCGGTCGACTGCCGGCAGCACCTGCTCCTCGAGCGCGACGCGCGCAGCCACGTGCATCGCCGTCGGGAAGGTATCATTCGAGCTCTGCGAGCAATTGACGTGATCGTTCGGATGCACGATCGTCTCGCCCAGCAGCGCATTGGCGCGGTGGGCGATGACCTCGTTGACGTTCATGTTCGTCTGTGTGCCGCTGCCGGTCTGCCAGACGGCGAGCGGGAAGTTGCCGTCGAGCGAGCCGTCGAGGATCTCATGGCAGGCGGTCTCGATCGCGTCGGCACGGCGTGCATCGAGCACACCAAGCTGCGCATTCGCACGCGCGGCGGCAAGCTTTACGACCGCAAACGCGCGGATGACCTCCGGCGGGATCTTCTCGGTGCCGATGCGGAAGTTTTCAAAGCTGCGCTGCGTCTGCGCGCCCCAGTAACGGTCAGCAGGCACGCGCACCTCGCCCATGGTATCATGCTCCAGACGGTATTCCATCCTGTAACCTCTTTTCGCTAAAATCTCAGACAGCATTATTATACGCCCATTTGCCCGTACACCGCAAGCCCACAAACGCGCAAAAAGCAGCGCCGTCCGGAGACGGCGCTACTTTTATCAGCCCGCGCGGCGCAGCACCCAGAGCGCCTGGATCTGCCCGGCGAGCGTGTCGTAATCCCAGCTCTTGGCCGAGTTCGTGGGACTGTTCGGGTCGTTGAGCGTGATCTTGTCGCCGCTGTGCCCGGTCAGGACGAGAAAATGCCCGTCAGTCGTGAAATCGCCCGGGCCGACGACCACGATGATCGGGTTGCCGACGTCCAGATTGCGGTAGACGCGGTCCTTGTCCAGCGGGATCTGCGTCACGTCCAGGCCGAGCATCCGCCCGCCCTCGGAGATGAGCGCCCACTTGCTGCCGCTGCCGGGGACGTTGAACTGATTCTGCTCGGCAAACCGGCACATCCAGAGCGGATCCTTCGTCGTGTCTCCGGTGAGGTAGATCGTCGCCATCGACAGGCACGTCGGTCCGCAGCCGGCAAGACCGATGATGCTCTCGTTGTATTCGCGGTAGCCCCAGCGCTCGTCCCACTGCAGCAGCAGCGGCACGGTCTTTGACCCGGAGAGATTGCTGAGGTCGATCGTCGGGGTCAGATCTTTTTTCTTCGGGTAGTCGCGCACGAAATCGCGCGCGTCGGGATTGCGGGCATAGAGCTGCACGAGCGCGTCCGGATAATCATCGAGCGAGGCATCATTTTTCTCGGCATAGCTGTCCAGCTCGCGCTGCGCGCGCTCGGCCGTCGTCTTGCCGCTCGTGAGCAGACCGCGCGCAAACACGCCGAAGACGATCAGCGCCAGCAGCACCACAATGACCAGCAGCCGCCGGCGGCCGCGTTTTCTTGTCTTTCGGGACATGGCAGAGTTCCTTTCCGAATGGATGCTCCTGATTATACACGATTCTGGGCCGAAAATCTCGAAAAATTTCTGAAATCTTTTTTAAACACAAAACGGCCGGACGCTCTGAGCGTCCGGCCGGGAGGATCCGGGTGATTCAGTTGGCCGTCTCGCCGGACGTGCTCTGCGTCTGGCGGAACACATCGGTGAAGGCCTGATACGCGCCGTTGTTGCTCATCGGCGTGAGGTACATGAGCCCGTTTTCCAGCGTGCAGCGGAACATCTGCACCGTGCCGTTTTCGAGCGCGAGCGTCAGGTTGTCGCCGTTGAGCGCAAACTCGAAAGCCAGCGGCGTGCCGTTGGCATCCGTGTAAGTACCCGTGCCGTTGGTGCGGAACGTCAGCTCGCGGATCGTGCCGGGCTCCTTGACGTCCGTGGTCTCCTTGGCGCCGGTGTCCGTGCTGGGCAGGATCTGGCTGGCGCTGCCCTCATCCGTCTTCTTGTCGGCGTCCGTGCGCTCAAAAGTCCACGTGCCGGCCAGGATCTTGTTGACGGCGCTGTCGCCGGTCTGGATGCCGGACATAATATCTGCAGTGGCCGTCGGCGTCGCCTCCGGGGCGGCGGTCGCCTGCGCCTCGACGCCGCGGCCGGTGCAGCCGGCGATCAGAAGCGTGCAGAACAGAAAAATTGCGGTCGTAAGAAGCTGAAAACGTTTCATCAGAACAATCTCCTTTCCGGTGCACTGGCGATGCCGGCCTTGACCGGCGCCGCAGCGGTATCGGGGTGCCGCTCCACGACCACAAACATGGCCACCATGAGCAGCGCATTCGGCATCGGGCAGAACATGCCCGGGTTCGTCATAGAGATGAGCAGCATGGCAAAGTAGGACAGCGCGAAGGCCATCGTCGTGCGGCTGCGCTTGCGCCAGAGCAGACGCACGCGGTCATAAAACAGCCAGCTGTAGCCGACCGCACCGACCAGACCCATACTGCCGAGGATCTGCGCGATAAGATTGTGGTACCAGACGATGCTGCCCTCCACGCCGAGGAAGATCGGCGCATTGTGCATCGAGCCGAGGCCGCAGCCGAAGAGCGGATTCTTCACAAAATCCAGCAGGCCCTGAATAAAGAACGTATAGCGGCTGTCATCCGGGGAGATGAGCGCGCCGTCGACCATGCGCGAGGCAAACAGCCGCGGCACGATCGCGATGAGCAGCGCGATTGCCGGAATCAGGCTGATGAGCCCGGCGCGGCGGTAGACCGCGCGGCGCTCCGGATTGCAGTAGTACACAAAGGCGAGGCACAGCAGCAGCATCGCCGTGCCGAAGATCAGGCCGCTGCGCGAGCCGGTCATGAGCATCATGAGATACATGAACACGACCGACGCGAAGTGCCGCCGGTCATGCGCGGCAAAGTACGCCGCGGCGGGGATCGAGATCAGCAGCATCGTGGCGCTGAAGTTGCGATACTCAAAATAGAGCGTGGCAAAGCTCTGCACGAACTCGTGGAAATTGCGCACGTAAAACAGCGTGACCACAAAGCCCGTGAACAGGCCGCCGGCATAGAGGATCTGGAGCATGCGCTCGGCGATATCGTAGTCGCGCGGGCGATCGGCCTCGCTGCGCAGCAGCAGGTAGATCAGCAGCATCACGACGCCGAGACCAAGCGAATAGTACAGCGCGGTGGGCGAGAAATACTCCTCGCGGGAGATAAAGCCAAGGCCGCCGAGCAGCGTCGCGACCGACACGGCCACCAGACCGTGCATGCAGCCGCCGTTGCGCGGCGCGCGGGCGTAAGCACCGATGTGCACGAGCAGCGCCGCCGCTGCCAGCAGGCCGATCCACCAGAAGCGCAGCAGGCTGTAGAGCTCATCATAAAACTCCGTGCCCACCATGGCCAGCAGCACGACCGGGAACAGGACGCTCAGCAGATCGTCGCAAAACAGCAGCAGGAAGATCAGCGTGGACATGACCAGAACGCCGCCCACGACCGGCAGTCCGGCTGCCATGAACACCGCGAGCATCAGAAAGCAGACCGGGAAGTACAGCTTGCTGTGCCAGAACCGGTCAGCCACGCTCTGACAGGCGGCGATCAGCGCCGACGCGCCGCCGACGCGCTCATCAAGAAACGCGCACACGCGGTCAAACATCCGCGCGAACCCATGGCCGCGCCCCGCCTGCTCCGTATTCGATTGGACAGGTTTATCAAAAGCATTCATAAGCATCAAAAATCGTCCGGAAAGCTCCGCCGGGACACCCCGGCGCGGGAAGAAAAAAGGATTTGTGTAACCGGCTGATACCAGCCTAAATCTTCCCATCTTTCATTCGCGGATGCATTATAGCGCGCCGCCTGCCGGAAGTCAATACTTAAAACAGATTTAACATTTCCGAAATCTTTTCGCGTGTGTTTTTGATGTATATTACTATATATTCTCCGCGCATTTTGTCGCATTTGCACAACAAAGCCGCAGTTTTCCAAAAACTGCGGCTTCCTACTTGCCGAACATTTTAAGAACTCGGGGCGCGAAAATGTTACAAAATCATGACGAAGTCATCTCACGCCTGCGGAAAATGCCCCGTTTTGCGCAGCGCACGCACGAGATACATGGCGGCCACGCCGGTGAACGCCCCGGTGATCACGCTCGCCGCGACGAGCGCGGGCGCATACACCAGAATGGACGGCGTGCCCGTGACCCAGACGGCGACCAGCAGCTGCCCGGCATTGTGTCCGAAGGCGGCCAGCACACTCACGACCCAGAGCAGCCGCTCCGGAAGCCGCCGCAGCGTCAGGCACATGACAAAATAGGCGAACACACCGCCCGCGATGCTGAAGAGCATTGCCGACACGCCGCCGGTAAAGACGCTGCCGAGCACGATGCGCACGAGCAGGATCTCCCCCGCCTGCCGCCGGCCGAGCAGCGCCATGGCGATGAGCGTGACGATGTTGGCAAGGCCGAGCTTCACACCCGGGATCGGCACGACGGGCGGGATCTGCGCCTCGGCGACGAAGATCGTCAGCGCGATGGCAGTGAACATGGCCAGAACGGCCAGACGCTTCGTCCCCTTCATGGCGACCCCTCGATCTGCACCGTCAGGTGGTGCGGCACGCAGGCGATCGGGATGGCCGACGTAGTGATCTTCCCCTGCTGGACGCACAGAAGATCCGGACAATCGGCCTGCGTGACAGACACGCCGTCGGACTCGACGTGCACGGTGTTCGTGCCCCAGTCGGTCTGCACTTCGATATCATATGGTATGGTCACGGCGCGCAGGTCGATGCGCTGATAGACATCCCCGTCGATGCGGATAACGGCAGTCTGCCCCGTCTGCCCATGGCCGCGCAGCAGCAAAAATGCGCCGCCGCCCAAAATGGCGAGCGCGGCGAACAAAAGGACCCAAAATTTCGTCTGTTTCATCATAGGTTCATTGTAGGATGCCCGGCAGTGGTTGTCAATGGATTTTTGCCGTGGTATAATGGTTTGATTTTTCATCGCTGTATTATAAATGTACCGCTCCCCGCGCGGGAGCTTCGGAAAGGAGGCGGACGCCGTGTCTGCCGTAACTGCCTATGCCGCGCAGGCCGCGCACTTCATTCTGCCGGTCATCGCGCTCATCGTGCTCATCCGCTGCGTCGCGTCCATGTTCTACGGGCGCGCAGAGCCAGAGACATGGGGCCATCTCGTGACGCCCGACGGCAAGGTCTATCCCCTGCTGCACTGGGAGTGCCTGATCGGCCGCGCCCGCAGCGCAGACATCACGCTGCCCTATCCCGACGTGGCCAACGTCCACGCCGTGCTCATGCGCAACGACGCCGGCGAGTGGACCGTCAGCGACCTGAGCCGCAGCGGCGGCGTGTACCTCAACGGCGAACAGATCACCGAGCCGACGCAGGTGTTCAGCGGCGACATTCTCCGCTGCTCGACGCACATGCTCAAGTTCGCCGACATGAGCGAAGAGCGCCGCGCCGTGCAGGAGCAGCGCCGCACGATCGCCGGACGGAAGGTCTCCGCCGGCGGCACGCTGTTTTTTCTGACGGTGTTTGAGCTGCTGCTGGCGCTGGAGTTCGTGTCCTCGGCCGACAGCGCGCACCTGCTGGGCATCCTGATGGCCTACGCTGCGCTCGTGCTCACGCAGTGGTTCTGCTACGTGCTCATGCGCACGATGGACCGCTCGGGCTTTGAGGTAGAGACGATCGCGTTTTTCCTCTGCTCGCTCGGGCTGGAGGTCTGCGCGACGAGCACGCCCAATGACCTCACCAAGGAGATCATTCTCATCCTCGTGGGCATCGTGCTGTTTTTCCTGCTCGGCTGGTGGCTGCGCGACCTGAGCCATGTCAAGGCGCTGCGCTGGCCGGCGGCCATCATCTCGCTGGCGCTGCTGGCGCTGAACCTCTTTGCCGCAAGCGAGGTGTTCGGCGCGAAAAACTGGCTGACGATCGCGGGCTTTTCCCTGCAGCCGTCGGAGCTGATCAAGGTCGCGTTCATCTACGTCGGCGCAACGTCGATCAACCGGATGTTCCGCAGCAAGAGCATCCTGCTGTTCATCGCCTTTTCCGCCATCTGCGTCGGCGGCCTCGCCCTGATGGGCGACTTCGGCGCGGCGCTCATCTTCTTTGCGACGTTCCTCGTCATCGCCTTCATGCGCTCGGGCAGCATCGCCACTGTCCTGCTGGCCGTGACGTCCGCCGCCATGGCGGGCACGCTCGTGCTGAGCATCAAGCCGCACGTGGCGCAGCGCTTTGCCACCTGGGGGCACGTGTGGGAGGACGTCTCCGGCGCGGGCTATCAGCAGACGCGCGCACTGAGCGCGGCCGCCTCCGGCGGTCTGTTCGGGCAGGGCGCAGGCTGCGGCTGGCTGAAAAATATCTTTGCTGCCAACACCGACATGGTGTTCGGCATGCTGTGCGAGGAGCTCGGCCTGATCGTGGCGCTGTGTGCGATGCTGGCCATCATCGCGCTGGCCATCTTCACCGTCAAAAACGCGGCACAGGGCCGCTCGTCGTATTACGTCATCGCCGGCTGCGCCACCGTGACGCTCATGCTCGTGCAGATGTCGCTCAACGTGTTCGGCGTGCTGGACATTCTGCCGTTCACGGGCGTGACGTTCCCGTTCGTGTCCAAGGGCGGGTCGAGTATGCTCTCGTGCTGGATGCTGCTGGCCTACATCAAGGCGGCCGACACCCGGCGCGGCGCAAGCTTCGTGGTGCGGCTGCCGTCGCGCAGCAAAAAGGAGGCGCAGGCATGAACAAAGTCAAACGCCGCGCCATGAGCGCGCTGCTCGTCGCCGTGCTGGTGCTCGGCGGCATCGGCGTGTACATCGTGCGCTACATCGAACACGGCGCCGAGTGGGCGACCTTCGCCGCCAACAGCAGCGTCTACACCAGCGGTGTGCTCAGCACCGGCACGCTCACCGACCGCAGCGGCGTCGTGCTCGCAACGGCCAACGGCGGCTCGCGCAGCTACGCCGATGACGCCGCCGTGCGCACGGCCTGCTATCAGGCCGTCGGCGACTACACCGGCAACGTCGGCACTGGCGCGCTCAAGGCATTTTCCAAGCAGCTGTCGGGCTACAACCCCATCACCGGCACCTACGCCACCGACGGGCACACCGTCGCGCTCACGCTCGATTCGAGCCTGTGCGTGACCGCCTATGAGGCGCTCGCCGGGCGCAAGGGTGCGGTGCTTGTGAGCAACTACAAGACCGGCGAGATCCTGTGCATGGCCTCCGGCCCGAGCATCGACCCCAGCAGCGACGGCGACGTGCCGGACGGCGCATACATCAACCGCTGCATCAACGGCTCGTTCACGCCGGGCTCCATCTTCAAACTCATC
>OIDC01000206.1_pt1 | contig 38074 bp, 36 predicted proteins | sample 1581401 | NCBI WGS metagenome assembly OIDC01 (sample SAMEA3882518, study PRJEB24775) | human gut metagenome | biome: human-associated habitat; feature: intestine environment; material: feces | place: Netherlands | collected 2009/2010 | reverse complement strand
CATATCTGTGCAAAATCTAAGTAACAGGCGTATCCGCCGATATTTGGTCTGCCGCTTAAAGCGGCCGGAAGCACGTGACTTTAGTCATGTGAGGTTCACGATTGAGTAAACAGAAATATTATCTGATTTGATATAACCAATTGCAAAGAAAGGAAAATCTTCATGAGAAGTCATTGGACAGAAATAGAAAAATATTTAGAAGACCAGAAGGTAGCGCAGGAACTGATTGGAGAACTGAGAGATTTTCACATGCGTTATGAGGTAGAGGATCAGGTAAAGGAACGGGTAGAAAAACCGGATATCCTATTTTATGGGAAAAAGATTCTGGAAATGTCAACAGCAGCGCTTCTTCAGGGAGATAATCTGTTACTTTCCGGTGCAAAAGCTACAGGAAAAATGTACTATGTGAGACATTGGCATGGATATTCGGAAGACCGGAATACGATATTTCTTTTCATGTAAATACAGACAGTGCCGATCTGATTGGAACGGACACCTTTATAAATAATGAGGTTCGCCTTCGGAAAGGCTCCATCTACCAATGCGCGGAATTTGGAGGATTTGGAATCCTGGACGAAATCAATATGGCAAAAAATGATGCGGTTTCTGTACTGCATGCCACACTGGATCATCGGCGCAGAATCGATATTCCAGGATATAACAGGATTTTACTTCATTCGGCAACACGATTTATCGGCACGATGAATTATGGTTACGCAGGTACCAGAGAGCTAAATGAAGCATTGGTTTCAAGGTTTATGGTAATTGATATGCCTGAAATGGATGAGGATAGTGTCCTTTTTGTATTAAGACAACATTTTCCAGATGGGGAAAAAAGTGCACTGAAAGCTTTTGCAGGACTGTTTCTGGATTTGCAGATCAAAGCTTATCATGGAGAAATCTCAACAAAATCTCTTGACCTGAGAGGATTGGTTTCTGCTGTAAAAGCCACAAGAAGCGGACTTTCTCCAATTGATGCAATCCAGATGGGAATCATAAATAAAAGTTTTGATGTATTTGAAAAAGAGATCGTAGAAGATGTGGTTTCTACCAGAATCCCATCTTCCTGGACCGGAAAAGACATATGGGGGTAAACTTGTATGGAGGATGTCAGATGGCCGGCAGAACAACTGGAAGAACATCGTCTGGAGGTCAGCAATCGTATCAGAAATCTTTTTTGGACAGTCAGTGGTGATTATGATATAGAATTTAAACCGGACACAGAAAAATATGTTTATTTAAAACAAACGGTTCTATATGAGGCAGTGAAGCAGGGTGCCTTTACACGATATTTTGATCAGAAGAAACTTGGCATGTATTTGATGAAAAAATTACATTTTTCTGCTGGAGAAGATATGCTTTTGCCTCTTGCTGGATTATGCATGGATGCTGCAGTGAATCGGTTTATCATTCGAGAACGTTTGGGAACAAAGGAAATCAGAGAACAGGCGTTCAGAAAATTGGAAAAGGCCGAGGAAGAGCAGGTATCAGACAAAGCTGGAACAGACCTGATTCACAGGATTAGGCTTCTGTATATAAGGCATGTTCTGGAGAACACAGACGATAAGGGAATGGATCCACAGGCAGAGATTGCATTGTACAAGATTCTTTCTCTGAAGGATGCAGAAAATACGGAAGATGTCATAAACGTGATAGATGAGATTTATAATCATGTTCTGGATCCCTCTTTTGAAAAAAAGAATGGAAATCTGGAGAAGATTCTGAATTTACCGGATATGGCATTGACCAATGACGCGTGGCAGGAATGCATGACAGATGAACAGATGGAAGACATCATTCAAAAATATCTTTCTAATCTCAAAAAAAAGATGATGAGTCTGGATATCAGAAACAAAAAGAAAAAAAGATTTTATTTCTCTCCGGAAAATGAAGAAGTTCCGGAAAGCTCGGAGAATATAAATCCACAGGCAGTGCGACGGATACGGGAATATGTGGAACTGAATTACGGAAAATCGTATCTAAGTGAATCGGAGCAGGCCAGAGTCAACCGGAAATTTTGTACAGGAATCCACAAAAACTGTATCCTGTATCTTACAGATGGAATTTTACAGAACCCTGTGATAAAAAATAATCAATACCGTTTTTCTCAGCTTCAGTTTGAAAAAAATAAAGCCTATTATGGAAATAATCACTGGATCATTAAAAGAAATATTTCTGTGTTGGCAGAATCACTGAAACGGGCCTTTATAATCCGAAAGGATGATTTTGTCAGCAGATCTGATGCAGGACAGCTTGTTCCTGAGAGATTATGGAAAATTGGAAGAACAAACGATGACAAGTTATTTAATAGAAAAAAGAGATCTGACGATTCTGAGTTTGTAATAGACGTCCTGATTGATTCCAGTGGTTCCCAGGCTGACAGACAGGCTCAGGTAGCGGCGCAGGGATATATTATCAGTGAAGCATTAAGCCAGGCAGGAATTCCTCATCGGGTGACAGGATACTGTGCTTTCTGGGGATATACAGTACTTCAGAGATTTCGGGATTATGAAGATCCAAGGGAAACAAATGAAAGAATCTTTCAATTTCGGGCGTATGCCAATAACAGAGATGGGCTTGCACTGAAAACAGTCTGTTCCTCTCTCATGGAGCGACCGGAAAAAAATAAGATTTTAATCGTATTAAGTGATGGAAAACCCTGTGATATGAGCATACAACGACCAGGAACCCGCCAGCCCAAGATCTATGACGGAGAAAAAGCTGTGAAAGATACTGCATATGAGGTACGTCGGGCCAGAAATCAGGGAATTTTCGTAATTGGTATTTTTGTAGGAAATGAAGAAGAACTCTCCGTGGAAAAGAGGATCTATGGAAAAGACTTTGCCTATATTCGTAATATCAGCAATTTTTCCCGTATGGTAGGAACTTTTTTGCGAAGACAAATTGATATGGAATGAAAATGGAGGAATCACTATGGGTAAAATTGAATTTGCCAATTGCCAGGATGTAAGAAATCAGAAAAGGATACAGGAATTAGATTGTCCATGCTGTCATGAACCGGGAGGCATTGAAGCCTTTGGAACAAAGTGGACACCTGATGTATTGGAATAAATAATAGATTGCACGACAAGAAGTAATTTAGTTGTTATAAGTAATAATACTGTGTATTGGGCATAATCTAAGTTTCACTTATGTAGGTGTCTGAGGAAAATTTAATAGGAAAAACATGAAAAAAGCACTGAAAACCGTTTGTCGGGAGATCCATGTAGGTGGACAGCTTGTATATTATGAAGGTGAAGAAGGATATTGTTTCCATGATTCAGAAACCAAAATAGATGCAGAAATCAGGGACATTCCTATGACACAGATGGTATATGATGCGTTCCGTAAACAGAGAGAGCTGAACCTGATGCTTGGTTTGCAGAGTAATGTGGAGATCGGTGGACGTAGTGGATTCATTTTCAATACAAAGCATGGACGTCCGATTATGCCGGCGGGAGTGAACAGTTTTCTGAAAAACATTGTTAATGCCTATAATAAGAAAGAAAGCAAACTGGCAGAAGAAGAGAAGCGAGAGCCGGAGCTGATGCCTCCTATTTCATCGCATACCCTTCGTCATACGGGATGTACCAGACTGGGTGAGAATAATGTCAATCCCAAAGTTATGCAGTATGTGATGGGGTGCTGGATGTCCGGGGGACATCCGTTTAGCACCGACCGTAGCGGAGCGAAGAACATTCAGATGCACAGATCACAATGAATGTCTACAATCATATTGCAGAGAAGTCTCATGTGGAGAACGAGATGTCTAAAATGAACCTGCCGGAAACCGTACCTGCTGTGGTATAAACCAGAAGCCGTTGTCGTAAAATGTGGTAAGAAAATCAGACGAATATATTTTTCCAAGAATTTGTCGTAAAAATGTGGTCAAATCAAGAAAATTGAGTGCGAAAGAGAATGTTACGCCATGCACAGCGAGGGAATAAATTCCCTCGCTGTCGCCCTATAAAATAGCAAAAATAGACGCCCTTGCAAGTAAACTTGCAGGGCGTTATTTTTGCTATTTTGCATGGCTCGTAGCGTTCACAAATTCTGGTTGAATGAAAAAGTAACTTCCACCGTGTATTGTTGCAGATAGAATAAGGCTTTTTGCAGGACTAACTTCCATATAGTTCTGGATTATTCGTAAAACCTGACATATAATAAAGGCAGAAAACAGCGCTTTTTTCTGGAGAACGGGCATGATTTTGGGACCACTGGAAGTTCTTTTGCAAAAGTAACTTCCACCGGTCTGAGAATGAAACCAATACCGGAAAAGGATCCTGCAGTTACTTTTTCAAGAGTGATGGCTTAAGGATTACCTGGTTGGCGGGAATCCTTTCCAGTTGGCAGAGATCCAGCAGTTTTCGGTCTATCAGCAACTGAGCCAGTTCAAACGGGGTGCAGCCGTTTAAACTGGCTCTTGCTACGCTATTGATATGATTGGTGATGAGAGTTACCTGCTCCTGGTTCAAACCTGCGAACGTCATACCTTTTGGGATGATATAACGGATGAATTCGTGATTCTTTTCCAGGCGTCCCTTCTGCCAGGAAGCCATTGGGTCGCAGTAAAAGACATGGGACAGAAGTTCACCTTCAGGCCGTTCAAAAATGTCTGGTTTTTTGAATGAAGCTCCATTGTCTGTAAGAATGACAGGAAAAAGTTTTCTATACAGATCGGCCCCCAGATGGATGTATATCCGCTGAAACACATCTTCCACGTTGTCCTGTCTGTCGGCATCCATCAGAAAAATAAGCATAAGGCTGCAATTACGGAAAAGCAGGGTCAAGAGTACTTTTTCTGATTTTCCCCCGGCACCTTCCACCACATCTAACTCCACTACATTTGTATCTGGAAACTTTTCCAGATACCGCTCAAAATCCTGATAGGACCGGCCTTTTCTATACCCAGTGTTGTCGGGCTCCCTGCGGGCCTTCCGGCGCTTTTTGTAGCGGACTTTACGGGGAAGATCGAGGTTGATTGCAGTGAAATATCCCTGGTTTATATAGTTGTAGAGGGTCCTTATAGAACATGAGATAGAATCCTGGTTAGAAGCAAAGATATGGGACAAAGGCTGTCCCTGCAGGAGAAGAGGAGATACCAGGCGGTCAAGCTGTTCCAGGGACTCAGGAGTTTGGTTAATCCCAGACCGTGAGGAGGATTTTGTTTCACTATAAATATCATTGGCATAATTGGCCCTGTAAAAATAGAAATCATGAGAACAGCTGCGTATCTGAGGGCAGTCATTACACACATATGGGGGCTTTTTTAACCTGTCGCAGAGCCTGGGAGTAAAGTCCGGACAATACATGGAGCAGCGCTTGGGGCGGCATTTCCAGCATAAGGAATTACAAGTCTGATTCCCACAGATATGCTGTTTTTCACAGTTCTGATAATGCTCACATTCCGAGCGTTTCCGCTGGGTTTCATTTTGAAAATGAGGAACCCGGAAAAGATGCCGTCGGATCTCCTTGGATATGGTGGAAGAATCCTTGTTGATCCTGTGGGCAATCTGAGTAAAATTTTCCCCACAGCTGATTCCATGTTCAATGGCAGCACGATCAGCGAGGGTAAGGTGTTTTTTGTTTCCAGTAGCTTTCGTAGACATAAATGAATCCTCCTATGTAATAAAAATATTCCATTTCCGGTAGTTGGAGGATATGACCAGGGGGAGCCCTGGTATTTCTTATAGGATAAACGATTGCAAGACTAACTTCCACCCCTATTTCACAGCGTAGAACAATATAGGCTAAGGGTGGAAGTTAGTTTTTCATTTTAGGGTTCACAAATTCTTCACAAAAAATTAGCACTCACCTCTTGACAGTGCTAATAATAAGTGTTATATTACAACTAGAACAAAGGAAGGGGAACAAAAAGAGAACAAAGAAATAAGTTCTATGAGATTCCTGATAACCTAAGTTCCAAAGAAACAAGGTAAAAATACATAACTGAGAGTCCATCACATGTAGATGGACGGTATAGAAAAGGAGAGATGACTTATGTTGATGCCTAGTATTTTTGGAGAAAATTTATTTGATGACTTTTTTGGAGATTTTCCATTTTATTATGATGACAGAGCAATGAAAGATACAGAGAAGAAACTTTACGGACGCAGAGCCAGCCATATAATGAAAACCGATATCAAGGAAACTGATAAAGGCTATGAACTGGTCGTAGATCTTCCGGGATTTACCAAAGATGAAGTAAAGGCTGACCTGGAGAATGGTTATCTGACTATCAGTGCAGAGAAAGGTCTGGACAAAGATGAGCAGGAGAAAGAGACAGGACGTTATATCCGTAAGGAACGTTACGCAGGTGCCTGCAGCCGTAGCTTCTATGTAGGTAAAGAAGTTGAGAAAGAAGACATTAAAGCAGAATTCAAACATGGTATCCTGACATTATTTGTACCAAAGAAAGAAGCAAAACCAGCAGTAGAACAGAAGAAAACAATTGCCATTGAAGGCTGATGAATAAATATTCTGACTGACCCGTTAAGGGTCAGCCAGAGATTAAAAACAGATATAAAAATAAAAGCTAAGATTGAAGATAAAAGGTTGAAAAAACCTGTAAAGATAGATTTGGAAAGTAAATCTGGCGAACAGATTTGACATATATAAAATATATTAGAAAAGGAGATATGACTTATGTTAATGCCTAGTATTTTTGGAGAGAATTTATTTGATGACTTTTTTGGAGATTTCCCATTCTATTATGATGACAGAGCAATGAAGGATGCAGAGAAGAAACTTTATGGACATAAAGCAAATCATGTAATGAAAACTGATATCAAGGAAATGAATAACGGATACGAACTGATTGTAGATCTTCCAGGATTTAAGAAAGATGAAGTTCATGCAGCACTTGAAAATGGTTATCTGACCATCAGTGCGGAGAAAGGTCTGGATAAAGATGAGAAGGAAAAAGAGACAGGACGTTATATCCGCAGAGAACGTTATGCAGGTGCCTGCAGTCGTAGCTTCTATGTAGGTAAAGAAGTACATCAGGACGACATCAAAGCAGAATTCAAACATGGTATCCTGACATTATTTGTTCCGAAGAAAGAAGCAAAGCCAGCAGTGGAACAGAAGCACAGCATCTCCATTGAAGGATAATAGATGTTAAGTTACAGCAACGGGAGGTCAAATCTTTTGGCTTCCCGTTGTTTGCATAATGAGGATTGCAGAAATATGAAGTCAGGAATGATTGCGTTAGAATGTGTTTATGAGGGAAGGTGATGATATTGAAAAGAGACTACTATGAAGTTCTTGGCGTGAACAAAAACGCAGATGCAGCAACGATTAAGAAAGCATACAGAAAACTGGCAAAGAAATATCATCCGGACAGTAATGAGGGAAATGCTTCGGCAGCAGAGCATTTTAAGGAAGTAAATGAAGCCTATGATGTTCTGAGTGATGAGAAGAAACGTAAACTGTATGACCAGTTTGGCCACGCTGCTTTTGAAGAAGGTGCCGGTAATTATGGAAATGCACAGGGCAGCCCGTTTGGCAGTGGCTTTGGCGGAGCACAGGGCAATCCATTTGGCGGTGGTTTCCATGGCTCGTACAGTGATGGCAATGGTTATCATGAATATCATTTTGAGAATGGCGAAGATATGGATGATATCCTGAAGAACATCTTTGGTGGTGGATTTAAGAAGAGTAAATCATCCGGTGGTTTTGGAAGTAGCGGTTTCGGTGGCAGTGGATTTCATGGAAGTGGTTTTGGTGGATTCGGAAGCAATGGAACTGGCGGCTTCGGCAGTGGCTTTGGTACAGGTGGAAGTGATTTCCGCAGTCATGGCTTTGGCGGTTCTTACAGCAGTAAAGGTGAGGATCTTCATGCAGAGGTTACTGTCAGCTTTGATGAAGCTGTTTTTGGCGGTAAGAAGGTTATCCGCCTGCAGAGCAGCAACGGTGGCGTCCAGAATTACGAAGTCAATATTCCGGCAGGTATTGAATCCGGTAAATCTATCAGACTTAAAGGAAAAGGATATCCGGGAGTCGGCGGAGGTGAAGCCGGTGACCTGCTTCTGAAAGTAAACGTTCAGGATAAACCCGGATATAAACGGGAAGGCAGAGATGTTTACACAACTGTAAATATCCCATTTACAACAGCAGTATTTGGCGGTGAGGCGAAGGTTCACACTATTTACGGTGACGTTCTCTGTAACATCAAACCGGGTACTCAGTCCGGAACGAAGATACGTCTGAGAGGCAAAGGTATCGTTGCAATGAATAATCCGTCGGTACACGGTGATGAATATGCAACTGTACAGATTGAAGTTCCGACAAATCTGACACCGGAAGCAAGACGGAAACTGAAAGAATTTGAGCAGGAATGTAATGGAAGCCGCAGAAGCCGTGGATTTGGCAGCGGGAGTGCGGCGTGAAGAGTAATCAGAAATATTTTTGAGAATATAGTGAAGCAATTTTACAGAGAAACGAAAAGGATACATGCACAGTAACATTACCGTGTATGTATCCTTTTAGCATAATAGGGAAAAATATTCTATGAGCTTTTTCTGATATAGAATATTGTTTATCTGGGTTCTTTTCCATCACGGAAGAGCATCATCATTTCCTTGGTCAGGCTGATATTATTGCCCTGATCCGGGATTTTGTCACGTTCTACCCACTGTGCCATGGAGAGCTCTTCATGGTCAACGGTCAGGGTATCATCGCCGTCCACATCACAGAAGAATCCGAAAAGCAGGGTACCGCTGAAGGACCATGGCTGGCTTTTGTAATAGCGGAGATTCTTTACCTTAAGGCCAACTTCCTCCATTACTTCTCTGTGAACAGTTTCTTCAATGGTTTCTCCGATTTCTGCAAAGCCTGCGATAAGGGCGTAACGCTTAAATCTGCGGCCCTCATATTTGGAAAGAATGATTTTATCTCCGTTTGTGATTCCTACGATTACTGCAGGACACAGGACAGGGTACTCCTGATTGCCGCAGGAAGGGCATTCCATCATACGTTCTTTTTGGCTGTGCAACATTGGTTTTCCACAGCAGCCGCAGAACCGGCGCTTGCTGTACCACTGGAAAAGCTGATGTCCTGTAACTCCTGCAAATGCCAGATACTGTGGCCGGGCCGTCCGAAGATTTCGTATATCCTGGAATTCGTAATCTGGAAGAAGGGTGGTATCCAATTCCGGAATCAGATAGAAACGCTGATCATCGATAGAAAACAGATAAATGTACTTGCTGTAGAGATCTGAAACTTTTTCCTCCAAATCCTGAAAACGTGGAAAATAAATATCTGCTTCCCGTTCCTGATGTGGAAGAAGAATACTGCCTTTTTCGTAGGCAAGGATAAAACTGTTCTTATCCGGGGCAGAAGGTTTGTATTCGTTGTGGTAAGTGTGTGGTGCGATATCCTGAATCATAGTAATGTTCCTTTTCTGTTACTGCCGCCGCAGAGTTGTTCTGTGAAATATATTACAGGTGCGGAAGTGAGCAGTAATCTATTATTTATTAAATGAGCAGGCAATCCTGCAGGCAGGATTGCCTGTACATAGTATATTACGGCAGTTTTAGAAAAACAAGAGAAGATGTCCAATTGCTACAGGCAATCTGGAATGAATGTTACTGTGAACGGAGTGGACGGTAACAGTTTGGCTTGCATGCCTCGGGATATTACCAGGGAACAGTAATACAGTAACATAAGAAATACTGAAAAAAATAAAAAACGTATTGCACTTTGAAAATGAGAGTGGTATAATCAGTTTAACAAATTGGTAATACCAAAAAACGAAATGAGTAATACTTGAATGGAGGGATTTTACAGTTATGGGATATGTAAAATGGAGTTATGACACATTAAATACTTTTTGCCACGACGTATTTCGTAAGTTTGGTTTTAATGAAGAAGAGACGAATATCATCAAGGATGTTTTGCTTACCGCAGATCTGTACGGGATTGAAAGCCATGGAATGCAGAGAATGGTAAGATATGATAAAGGAATTGAGAAGGGAACCATCCATCCGGATGCGAAACCTGAGGTCGTATTTGAGACACCTGTATCAGCAGTAATCGACGGACATGACGGTATGGGACAGCTGATTTCCCATTTTGCAATGGAGAAAGCTATTGAGAAGGCGAAGAAAACAGGTGTTGGATTTGTATCTGTAAGAAACTCCAATCATTTCGGTATTGCAGGATATTATGCGGAAATGGCTTCCAAACAGGGCTTACTCGGTATGGCATGTACCAACTCGGAAGCAATCATGGTACCTACCTTTGGACGAAAAGCAATGCTTGGTTCCAATCCCATTGCAGTGGCAATGCCGGCAGAACCTTATCCATTCCTTTTTGACTGCTCCACAACAGTAGTTACCAGAGGAAAACTGGAAATGTATAATAAGATGGGAAAACCACTTCCACAGGGCTGGGCTCTGGGAGCAAATGGTCAGGAAAGCACAGATGCCCCGGATGTACTTGCCAATATTGTTGCCAAGAAGGGCGGCGGAATCATGCCGCTTGGTGGTAATAAAGAGGTAAACGGAAGTCATAAGGGTTACGGTTATGGAATGCTCTGCGAGATTTTCAGCTCCATCTTTTCTATGGGTGTTACTTCTGATAAATGCTGTACATTTAAAGACAAGACAGGTATCTGTCATGGATTTGCTGCCATTGATCCCGCAATCTTCGGAAATGCCGATGATATCAGGGCGCATTTTTCCGAATATCTGGAAACTCTTCGTCAGAGTCCAAAGGCAGAAGGCGCAGAGCAGATTTATACTCATGGTGAGAAGGAAGTATTTGCAGAAAAAGAGCGCAGAGAGAATGGCATTCCTGTAAATGACAACACAATGGTTGAGCTTGCCAACCTCTGCAATTATCTGAAGGTTGATTTTGGCTCTTACTTCAAGGGCTATGAACTGCCGAAGGACAGTAAGTTCTTTAGTGGTAATTATTAAATAAGCGCCCATCATGCTGATAACCATAACTATAGAATATATCATATAAAATTACTTTTTTTGAGACGCCCGTTTATCAGCATGTGGAAATAAAAAGAAACTGCATAATCAGATACGACCGGTAGAATTTACAGATCGTATCTGATATGCAGTTTTTTGTTTTCTTTAATTTTCTTCAGTATTCTTCGGACAGTTATGAGCATTCATGTCATCGTTGTCTGTCATAAGATATTTGCGGATCGCAAACAGAACTGCGATACTGAGTACGCCAAGAAGAGTTTCTGTTGGCCCGAGGTGTTCGACTACCATCTGACGTGCTGTGGCAAACATCAGAACCTCAACAACTGTCTGTGCGGAATGCTGGCAGAGCATTTTTACAAATTCCACGCCTACTACCAGAGACAAAGCCTGGGAAAGGAAAGTGCTGAAAAATTCTGTATCCATGGACATAACAGAAGTATCTGCAACCTCCATGATCAACCGGAAGCCTGCCAGTGCGATCACCAGCAGAATTACCATAGAAAGAGCAATTTCCGCATAACGTGAAATATTGTAAATGATTGTGTTAAAGTGTTTACGAATGTTATGGTTAACCTGTCGTTTGGGGCTCATAACTGTGAGTCCTTTCTGTTTTGTTGTATATGGTGAATGTAAAGAAGCGTAACTGTTTATAGTGTTACGAAAAAGATTAATATAAATAATCTTTATTTACATAACCATATTTGCAGAGTTTCTGGGAATAAATATACCAGTACTGTGCATCAGTTGTATCCACAAGCTGAACTGTATCGCCGGAATATAACTGTCCGATCTCGTTGGAAGAGTCGTAAGCCTTCGCAGAGCGCAGAGCCAGATAACCGGTAGCAACACTGACTGTTCTGGTGGCATATGTGGTTGTTCCGCCAATCAGATAATCTTTATTTACATATCCGTTTTTTCCTAACTTCTGAGAGTAAACGTACCAGTACTGGGAATCGCTGGTGTCGATAAGCTGAACTGTATCGCCGGAATACAGCTGTCCGATCTCATTGGAGGAATCATAAGCTTTTGCGGAACGCAGAGCCAGATAACCCTTGGCAACACTGACAGTCCTTGAATCTCCGGAAGAACTCTGTGCACTGGCATCAGTATCGCCACTGTAATATAAGTAATCTTTATTTACATAGCCGGATAAGTTCAGTCTCGGAGAATAGACATACCAGTACTGAGGATCACTGCTGTCAGAAACTGTTACTGTATCACCGGAGTATAACTGTCCGATCTCGTTGGAAGAGTCATAAGCCTTTGCAGAACGCAAAGCCAGATAACCCTTGGCAACACTGACAGTATAAGAACCGGACGAACTTGTCGGCTGTGATGAGAGGAAATACAGGTAATCGTTATTTACGTATCCGGATCTGTTCAGTTTTGGAGAATAGACGTACCAGTAATCACTGGTGGTATATTCTGTAACTTCAACAGTATCACCGGAATACAGCTCGCCGATCTCGTTGGAGGAATCATAAGCCATGGCAGAGCGCAGAGCCAGATACCCTTTACTTACACCTACCTGATAAGTGTCAGATGCCATAACGATCTGTGAGCTGCAGGGTACAGATACAGCAGCAATCGTAGCTGTAAGAATCATGGAAACTGCAATATTTTTTCTTTTTTTCATAGTGAATCCCTCCTTTGGGTTATAATGTACTCTGAGAGTACATTATTTAATTATAGTGATCGTAAATCGTTCTGCTTAAGGTAGCGATCGTATTCTGTGCGGAACCGGCGCTTGAGAGATTCTGGGACATAAATACGATTACTACGTCATTTTTGGAATCATAGATGATTCCGGCATCGTTTTCCACGTTGTCAAGTTCTCCGGTTTTATTTGCGGTTTTGACTCCTTCCGGAAGCTGTGCGGGAATTTTGTTACAGCGTGTCTGTGCCTTGAGCAGATTAAACATATCAGTGGCATGGGTGTAGCCGGATGTATCCTGTTTATAAATCTCCTGCAGGAGATGACCACAGTCTCCTACAGATGTGTAGTTATCATCATTCTCATTGCTGGCAAGGAGCATACGTCCCATGTGAGTCTGGTCATAGCCATGTGCCTGGCAGAAACTGTTGACAGCCTGCATACCTGCTGCGGAATCACCGCCGCCAAGATAAGTTGTCAGGGTATTGGCTGCATCGTTATCGCTGACTGTGATCATGGAGTACAGATTGGAGTCTACAGAATCCCTGCCGTATTGTCCGGTTATCTGTTCATAATTCTCGTAGACAGCTCCCATGATATAGAGCTTGATCAGGCTTGCAGCCTGCATTTTCTGATCATTAAGATTGCCCTCGGTTCCGTTTACAAGATCGGATATGAAAACAGCCCAGGTTCCGTTTTCAGTGGGAAGCTGACTCTGAACCTGTTTTAAAATTGTCTCCAGTTTCTCATCTGTGACCGGTTCTGAAGATGTGCCTGCCCCGGAACCGTTAAAGACGCTTTCAGAACGCTCTGAAGATGAAGAAGGGGAAAGCATTCCCTGACCTTCTACGGATGTTCCCGCGGCCTCTGTATTTTCAGCAGCATGACTGCTGTATGCAGGAGTAACAAGAAGGCTGAGCGATAGCAGAGGTATTAATAATTTTTTTGAAAACATTGCGTTCACCACCTGTTAAATATTTACTGTAAAACATTCGGAATCTGTTGATCTGTTATATAAATCGTATTTCTTCATGTTTAGATAAATCAGGTTTAAAAGTCTTATTGTGCAGGCACAAATGATTTTTAAAGTCTGATATCTGTATATACAAAATTATACAGTGTTTAGAGTTGTGTTACAAGTGTATTTACGGTTGATTTTAAAATTTATTATATGGCTGCCGGTTACTGTTGGCACAATACTTGAGATGCATTCATACAATTTGTAGGAATGCGGGCGTGAAAAATCCGCATATCTGATTATATATTTTGGATTGTATAAATGCTACAATAAAATCATCAGAAACGAGATAAAGAACGACAAATTAAACAAACAAATGTGGGAATGTGGGGGCATTTTCATATTGCATGAGGAGGTAGATTATATGTTAACACCGAAACAGAATATGCTGGAAGTTATAAAAGGCGGAAATCCTGACAGATTTGTTAATCAGTATGAAGCAGTGCAGCTTCTTTTTCATCCGTTTATGTTTACAAACCCGCTGCTTCAGCCCGGACAGGAAAATGTAGTGAATGCATGGGGGGTAACCAATACTTTTCCGAAAGGAGTTCCGGGTTCTTTTCCTGTACATACTCCTGACAAGATCGTGGTAAAGGATATTGAAGACTGGAAAGACTATGTACATGCACCGTCTTTGAAATTTACCCAGGATCAGTGGGATATGGTGAAGGCTCAGTATGATGCAGTTGACGGAGAACAGGCATTTAAAGCAGCTTTCGTTGCACCGGGATTATTTGAGCAGACTCATCATCTGTGTGAGATCAGTAATGCGTTGGTTTATTATATTACTAATCCGGATGAAATGCATGATCTGATCAAATATCTGACAGAGTGGGAACTGGAACTTGCTGAAGGTATCTGTTCCAACCTTCATCCTGATGCATTATTCCATCATGATGACTGGGGTGGACTGGACAGTACATTTATGAGTCCTGCAATGTTTGATGAATTTTTACTTGAGCCATATAAAGAAATTTACGGATATTATCACAGTCATGGCGTTGAGCTGGTTATCCATCATTCTGACAGTTACGCAGCAACACTGGTTCCTTCTATGATTGAGATGGGGATCGATGTATGGCAGGGATGTATGGAAACCAATAATCTTCCGGAACTGATCAGGAAATATGGCGGAAAGATCAGCTTCATGGGCGGTATCGAAAATCGTGCAGTTGATTTTGAGGGCTGGACAGATGAGAATTGTGATGCAGTGGTACGTCGTGTGTGCGAAGAATGTGGAAACAAATACTTTATTCCATGTATCGCTCAGGGTGGTCCTGGTTCTGTTTATCCGGGTGTTTATAAATCTCTCTGTGATTCCATTGACAAGCTGAATGAAGAGAAATTTGGCATTAAGGCATCTGAATCTACAAGGCTTCCATGGCAGATTATGTTCTGATCTCAGGTATTTGTCAGTGGCAAAACGGAATACAAATATCTGTCCGACATTTAGATGAAATTTCAGGTGTTGCAGAGGATGATGCTATGGAGGTGTTTGAAAAATGATTATTATTGGTGAGAAAATTAATGGTTCTATCCCGATCGTTGCAGAAGCGATCGCGAAAAGAGACTCTGAATTTATTAAAGCAAGAGCAAAGCTTCAGGCGGAAAGCGGAGCTACTTATATTGACTGTTGCGCTTCTGTTCCGGAAGCGGAAGAAGTGGAAACATTGAAATGGATGATCGACTGTATCCAGGAGGTTACAGATCTTCCGATCTCAATTGACAGCCCGAGTCCGGATGTTCTGGCACAGGCTTATAAGTTCTGTAAGAAACCTGGAATTTTTAACTCTGTATCAGGAGAGGGACATAAGATTGATACGATTTTCCCGATCATGGCTGAGCCGGGAAATGAGGGATGGCAGGTAATTGCGTTGCTGAGTGACAATACAGGTATTCCGAAATGTGCAGCAGATCGTCTGAAAGTTTTTGACAAGATCATGGCGAAAGCGAAAGAGTACGGAATTGCTCCGGACAGGATTCACATTGATCCGCTGGTTGAGATGCTTTGTACTTCTGAGGATGGTATTGCAACGAATATTGAGACGATCACAAGTGTACGTGAGCAGTATCCGACCATTCATATTACGGCAGCAATCAGTAATATTTCCTTTAATCTGCCGGTTCGTAAGCTGATTAATTACGGGTTCCTGGTACTGGCAATGAATGCAGGACTGGACAGTGGAATTATGGATCCGACAAATAAGGATATGCTTGGACTGGTTTATGCAACAGAAGCATTACTTGGTCTGGATGATTATTGTATGGAATATATAGGGGCTTACAGAGAAGGATTAATTGGTACAACAAAGAAGAAGTAAGTTGAATCTGCAGAAACTGTGTAAATGAATTAAGTGGTTGGAATCTGAAATTGAGAAATAACAGGAGGATTTGATTATGTCTAAGATAAATGAAGTTGCGGAATTAGTTGAAAAAGGGAAAGCGAAATTAGTAGGACCGGCTGTACAGGAAGCCATTGATGAGGGTGATGATCCGGTTGCGATTCTGAATGATGGTATGATCAGTGCGATGTCTGTAGTTGGTGAGAAATTCAAAAATGGTGAGATCTTTGTTCCGGAGATGCTGGTTGCAGCTCGTGCTATGAAGAAAGGTGTTGAGGTTCTGAAACCGCATCTGGCATCTGGTTCTACAGGTGCACTTGGTAAGGTTATCATTGCTACGGTTTCCGGTGACCTTCATGATATTGGTAAGAATCTGGTTGCCATGATGATCGAGAGTGCCGGATTTGAGGTGATCGATCTTGGAGTCGATGTTCCGGCGGCTAAGATTATTGAGTGCTATAAAGAGAATCCGGATGTTAAGATCATTGCTCTTTCTGCGCTGCTGACTACTACTATGCCGGCTCTGAAGGAGACTGTTGAGGCGTTGAATGCGGCGGATTTCAGAGGTAATATTAAGGTTATGGTTGGCGGAGCGCCGATTACAGAAGCTTTTGCTGAGGAAATTGGTGCTGACGGATATTCTGATGATGCGGCTAGTGCGGCGTCACTGGCTAAGAAGTTGGCGGCTTGATCTGATTGTTTTGTGCGGGTTTAGTATAACATGAAAATATTATGAGGGGACTGCTCTGGGGAGTGGTCCTTTCGTGTATTTTGGGATTTTTGGGAGTGTGTTATAATGGAAAAAAGGGGACGCTCAGAAAAATATTTTATTTCATGTGCGGTTTCGGGGTCTAAGATATTCTAAGTTCTCAGAAATCTGCTAAAGGCATGAGCAGCCTTCTCAAACTCGCTCCGTTGCAAACTTCGCTCAGACAGTGATACAGTCTGCTCATAACGCAGATTTCTGAGAGCTAAGAATATCTAAGACCCCTGCAAATGCACATGAAATAAAATATTTTTCTGAGCTGTTCGTTGGTTGTTGTAGTGTTTGGATTGGATATGTGGGAGGTTTTTATGGCTTGGGTTAAGTTTGTGCGCGAGGATGTTGAGATAGAGGTGGAGGATGGTATATCGGTACTGGAGGCGGAGATTCAGGCGGGACTGAGGCCGGATGCGCCTTGTGGCGGGCTGGGGAAATGTGGGAAGTGTCTGGTTAAGATTAATGGTGAAGTTGTTAAGGCGTGTCAGATTCGGATTGGTGAAGGTGAGACTTGTGTAGTGGAGACATTGGACAGGGCTGGCAATGAAAAGATTTTGACGGATGGATTTAACAGAGAAGTTGTGTTTGAACCGGGACTACGGATGGCTCAGGTTGAGCTGGAGAAGGCGAAAACAGGGGAGAAGCGGTCGGACTGGCAGAGACTGCTGGATACGCTGGCGGAGACAGATGGTGAGGTTGAGCCGGGGCAGATGGAGGTGGATCTGAAGCTGGCGGGTGAATTGTATGGGATGCGCAGGGATTCTGATGAATGGTATGTGATTTACAGTAGACGGCGGATTCTGGAAATGAGGAAGGAAGCTGGTCGGAGGTGTCTGGCAGCGTTTGATATTGGGACGACTACCATTGCGGGGTATTTGCTGGATGGTGCGGATGGGAGGACTCTGGCAGTTGAGAGCAGGATGAATCCGCAGGCGCAGTATGGTGCGGATGTGATCATGCGGGCGAATTATGCGCTGGAGCATGGAACAGAAGCGTTAAGTATGTGTGTTCGGAAAGCGGTTAATGAGATGTTGGGAAGTCTGGCAGAGGATGCAGGGATAAGGAGAGAGGATGTTTTTCAGGTGTGTGTTGTGGGAAATACCTGTATGCATCATCTGTTTCTGGGGATTTCTCCGGCTTCGCTAGTACATGCGCCCTATACTCCGGCTGTGAGTGAGAGGCTGGTGCTGAATGCGGGGGATTATGGTCTGGCTGTGCAGGAGCGTGCAGAGTTGATCATGCTTTCGGATATTGCAGGATATGTGGGAGCGGATACCTGTGGATGTCTGCTGGCTATCAGGCAGGATCAGCAGGAAGAGATTTCTCTGATGATCGATATTGGAACGAATGGTGAGATGGTTCTGGGAAACAGGGAGCGGATGGTGACCTGTTCTACTGCGGCCGGGCCTGCTTTTGAGGGTGCGAAGATTGAGTGTGGAATGCGTGGCGCGGCCGGGGCTGTGGATCATGTGAAGTATGAGGATGGAAAGTGGAACTATACAACTGTTGGGAATAAGCCGGCGGTTGGTTTGTGTGGTTCGGGATTGATCGATCTGGTGGCGGGTCTTCTGGAGGCTGGAATGCTGGATGAGAATGGTGTGCTGAGAAGCGGACAGGAGAAGCAAGGTGTGTTTATTCTGGTACCGCCAGAGCGGGGCGGTAATGAGAGAGGGGTTTATCTGACGCAGAAGGATCTCGGAGAGGTTCAGCTTGCGAAAGCTGCGATTGCAGCGGGAATTCAGATGCTTATGGAGCGGCTTGGGATTACAGAAGATGATATCTGTTCGGTATATATTGCAGGTGCTTTTGGCAACTATATGGATCCGGTCAGTGCCGGGAAGATTGGCTTGCTTCCGGCGACGCTTGTGAAGAAAGTGAAACCAGTGGGAAACGCTGCTGGTGAGGGTGCGAAGATCGCACTTGTGAATGAGAAGGAAATGCTGGAGATGGATGAGCTGGTGAGAAAGATTGAATTCGTTGAGCTGGCTGCTTCGGCTGATTTTCAGGATCATTTTATTGATGAACTGGGATTTGAGACAGGTGAATGATTTTATCCGCCTGATTGAATTATTGAGAAGTGCAGATTTCTTCTGATAAACTGCGGAGCAGTTATTCGGTGCAGAACTGAGGCGCGAAGAGGATAATTTTATCTGCCTGATGAGGTTGCTATAGATTATACAAGAGAGTAAGGGGTTAGATTATGGATATAAAAAAAATAGAGCAAATGGGAATGGAGCAGGGGTTTTCGCATGTGGTGTTGCTGGATTGTGATACGATTGAGCTGAAGCCGGAGGTTCGACAGATGTGTGCAGCGGATACCTGTCATAAGTATGATAAGTGCTGGAGCTGTCCTCCGGGATGTGGCTCTCTTGAGGAATGTGAAGCGAAAGTCCGGCAGTATAAGTATGGGATTATTGTTCAGACAGTTGGTGAATTGGAGGATGTTTTTGATGGCGAGGGAATGATGGAAACGGAAGCCAGACATAAGGAGTATTTTGTGGAATTTGAGAAGAAACTTCGGGAGATTTATCCGGATATGCTGGCGATTGGTGCGGGATGCTGTACGAAATGTAAGGTCTGTACTTATCCGGATGCTCCATGCAGGTTTCCGAAACAGGCTTTCTCATCGATGGAGGCTTACGGGATGCTGGTAACACAGGTCTGCCAGGCCAATGAGCTACAGTATTATTATGGGGATTGTACGATTGCTTATACGAGTTGTTACCTTCTGGAATAATATTTTAGCCGAATCAAGTAAGTCCCCTGCGAAGCAGTTATTTGGTGTAGCGAAGCGGATTACGAATATCTGCTTGATTTAAATCAAGTAAATTCTCTGGTTACTATTCACTGGTAATATCCCGCGAGGTGTTTTTTGTGAGCGAAGGTCACAGAAAACCCGAGATATACCGCGCGAATTTATGCGATTAGCATAAATTCTGTGCATCGCGAAGCGTGTTACTGAGAACGGAGTGAACAGTAACATTCTCTGTGGAGGTTGCGGAAGGGGAAGTCAGTTTTCGTTGTAAATAACAGTGAGCTATGATAAAATACAGATATTGAAAGCGCAGAGCGTGTTTGAAAAAACAAAAAATCCTTCGCCGTAGGGCGGGGGATTTTTGGCAGAAAGTATTAAGGGTGGCTTGAGGATATGACAGTACTGGAACAGTTAAGAAAAACAATTGAAGACGGACATCCGGGGGAGACAGAGAAGCTGGTGAGGGAGGCATTGAAGCAGCATATTCCTGCAGGGCGGATTGTGGAAGAGGCCATGACTCCGGCTATGCGAACAGTGGGGGAGAATTACAAATCCAATGGTGCGGATATTATTAAAATTCTGGCAGCAGCCCGAAGTGTGCGCAAGGGTTTTGAATTGTTGGAGGAACAGGACTCGCAGTTTGGCAGGAGGAATATCGGAACTGTAATCCTTGGAACGGTGGAAGGTGATCTGCATGATGTAGGTAAGAATCTGGTTGCGATCATGTTTCGTAGTGCCGGATTTAAGGTGATCGATCTGGGAGTGGATATTTCTGAGAAGCAGTTTCTGCGTGCAGTGAAGCAGAATCCTGATGTGTCGATCGTGTGTATCTCCTCGCTTCTGAGTACTTCAATTCCGGAGATGGAGCAGGTGGTGAAGTCTCTGAAACGAAGCAGCAATAAGCATAAATTTAAGATTATGGTTGGTGGAGGTGCAGTAACGGAGCAGCTGGCGAAGAATATGGGAGCAGATGCCTATACGGAGAACTGTATTGAGGCTGTGGAAGTTGCGAAGACGTTTATTGTGTGAGAACCGGGCTGACAGGTGCGTATAAGAAAGACATAATGTGAGTTAAATTGCTATAGAATTGACTGGTAAAATAGGTGCTTCAATTATGTGACAGGAGGATTGTAGACTTGCAGCTGTCATCAGTTTATTTATATGAAAAAATAAAAGAGAAATATGAAATTACGGAAAGGGGAACTTTATCCGGTTCAGACGGATATCTGCGCCCCTTTTTGTGTTATGAAAAAAAAGAAACATTTCGACATGGGCATGTTTATGTGGTACAGAGATATGACAAAGAGTGGGAATCGGCAGTTCTGACTGCTGAAAATATACTCTGGGTATTTTGTGGGAGAGAGGAAATTGATGCTGCATCAGAAGAGCTTCAGCAGATTCCGTATATTCATATTGCACTTGATAGTCTGGAAGAAATAGCAGAATTTATGAATGATGTGCAGGAGATTTTTGATGCGGCTGATGAATGGGAACGGAAGATTCATAATCTGATGTTAGAACATGCCGGAATGGACAGGCTTTTGCAGGTGACATCGGAATTTCTGCAGAATCCGATGACTGTAACAGGACTGGATTTTACCTTTGTGGCGGAAGCGGGAAGCGAGTATCTGCCGCCGAGGGCGCGGCTGTATACAGATGACGGGTTGAATATGGAATATGTAAATGCACTTTTGCAGAATGAGACTTATCGAGATATGGCAGATACGCATGAATATGTGATGTTTCCGGCTTACATCAGTGGATGTCGTTCGATGAACAGAAATCTGTTTGTGGATGGGAAAGCAACTCACAGGCTGGTTTTGACTGAGTGCAGATCAGAGATTACACTGAGAGTTATCTGTGTACTGGATATTCTGGTGGAGAAATTGGAGTATCTGCTTGCGCATGAAGCGGAGGAAGAAGATCCGGACAGGGATATGGAGCAGATTTTTGTGAGAATTCTGTCGGACAGGACTGCGGATTATATGCAAGTGAGCAGAGAACTGAGTGAACTGGGATGGAGCGGAAATCATGAATATATGTGCCTGATCCTGCAGATTACCTATCTGAATCAGCAGAATCTTTCCACAAAGGCAATCTGCCGATATATTAAGAAGAAATTTGAGGATTCTGTGAGTTTTCTTTATCAGGATGAAATTGTGGCATTTTTTGACCTTACCAGACTTGGAAAAAGCCAGGAGGAAGTAGCCGGAAAACTGGTTTATTTTATCAGGGATACTTATCTGAAAGCCGGATACAGCAGGGTGATGACAGGACATATGAATCTGAGACGGCAGTATGTGCAGGCGAAGACGGCTTTGGATGTAGGAAGCCGTAAGAAGCCTTATCTGTGGATTCATTATTTCGGTCAGGTGGCATTGACTTATATTCTGGAACAGGCAACAAGAAGACTGCCGGGAACAATGATCTGTCATGAAGGGCTGCTGGAATTGAAGAAGCATGATGAGGAGAATCAGACTCAGTACATGGAGACATTGAGAGTGTATCTGGAGCAGCATCTCAGTGCAACCCAGGCGGCAAGGGAATTGTTTATCCACCGCAGTACGTTTCTTTACAGGCTGGACAGGATTAAGGAAATCCTGCAGTCTGAGCTGGATGATCCGGAGGAAATTTTTTATCTGGAATTGTCATTCAGGCTGCTGGAGCAGGAGCAAGAGAAAGAATAGTACGGGAACAGAATAGTGCAGATATCTGGAAAGGTCAATTATTTGTGGAGGGAGATGTTTCGATAAAAAAATTCAGGTACGCTTGAGCGTACCTGAATAAATGTTAAAAGAGATATTATGTTATTTAGCTTCTTCTTCGGCAGCAGCCTCTTCTTCAGCTTCCAGAACCGGGTCTACGTGAACGGCGGCTACGGATACAACTGCAGCTTCAAGGTCTGTCTTTAAGTCTACATCTTTGTCCTGGGCGATGGCGAGGTCTTTGACTTTGATTACGTCGCCGACTTTCATGTCACCGACATCTACCATAATTTTGTCTACCAGTGCTGATGGGAGAGCTCTGAAGGAGATTTCTTCCAGATGCTGCTGTAATACACCGGCTTCCAGTTTGTCGTGGTTTACAAGTACGATCTCTGCTACGGAATGTACTTTCTCGTTGCTTACCAGTGCCTGGAAATCTATTTCATCCACCTGTCCTTTTAACGGATTGAACTGGATCTCTTTAATCAGTACGTCATATGACTGACCATCTACATCCAGCATAATCTGGCTTCCTTTGTTATTTGTCTTGAGAAGTTTCTCGACAGCAGATTTCTCGATTTTAACAGGAAGAGAACCTTCCATCTCTCTGCCAAATACGTTACCTGTAACGTAGCCTTCTCTTCTTAATCTTTTGGCCTTTGTGTCCATTGTTCTTTTTTCAGCTTTTAAAGTATTCATTTGACTTTTCCTCCATTTTACAGCTGAGGTGACACGCTTGACACTATCTTCAATTTATGAGCATCCGAAATGCTCCAGGTGGTGTTAAGTATTTTTAAGTATTCAGTTGTTTGTTCTTTATCTTTGTTACAGCTGTATTATAACACGCTAAAAACGAAATGCAAGAGGAAAATGTGAAGAGTTTGTGAAATTTAAGTAAACACAAACAAAGCCCTCCGGAAGTGACCGCTTCCGGGGGCTTTGCATTTAATCTAATTAATCATTAATTACAGAGTATCATTTCTTCTGATATAACCAGGCTGTTCAGTCGGGGAAACGATTTCTTTTTTATGAACGAGTTTCGCCCATTTGTCGACTACTTCATTCTCTACGTGAACACCCTCACCTACAGTAGCTTCAGCGAGAACAACACTGTTTCTTACAACAGCACCTTTTTTAATGATGCATCCACGACCGATTACAGAATTCTCAACAGTACCTTCAATCTGGCAGCCGTTGGAGATTACGGAATTCTTCACATCTGCAGTATTGAAATACTGAGTCGGGCAGGAATCATTGGTACGTGTATAGATTGGCCAGTTTTCATGGAAAAGTTCCTGAGCTGACTTGTAGTTAAGGAGAGCCATGTTTGCAGCATAGTAACTTGGGAAGTCTGTAATGCTTGCAAAGAATCCCTTGTGTGCAACGCCGCGGATATCCAGAGTTTCACATTTATCATTCAGGATGTCTGTCAGTGTGTACATGGAAGAAAGATTCTTGGCTTCTTTGATCAGGCTGATGAAAAGCTCTGTTTTCATAACACAGGTATCCATATAAACATACTGATTCTTCTTATTACCATGATTTGGTTCGATGGATTCCACACCTTTCTGGCGGTTCAGCCCCAGAACATTACAGGTAAGATAAGCCTCTTTTGCATTATCAACAGCGTGATAAAGGAGAGTAACATCTGCACCGGAGTCAATGTGGGTATGTAAAAACTGGTCAAAATCAATTGAATAAACCATATAGCTCGGGGCAATGACAACATACGGATGATACATTCTGCTGAGTGATTCCATGTTATCCAGATAGCAGGAGATATCGGTGTTATAGATATCATTGTCATTATTGTGCTCTGAGAAGAGAAGCTGAAGTTTGCCGCTCTTGGAGTTGATGTTGTAATGACGTCCTGTTCCAACGTGTTCTACAACAGAACGGGGTTTATTATTGATATAGACCTGAATACGGTCAATGTCGCTATTGGTCATATTGGAGATAGGGAAGTCAATGACTCTGTATCTGCCAAGGAAGGAAAACGCACCGATCGGGCGATAATCCTGCATACCATCTACATAAATATTTCTCCCGGAAGAGCTTACGATTCCAAATGCCTTATACATATTATTCTGCCCCCTTTACGCGTTTCGCTACAAGCTCAATGTGCTCACTGTCTGCGGCACCGACAACGGCACCTTTACCGATGCGGATACCGTCAGCTACAAGTGCACGCTGAACAACGGCACCTTCTTCTACCACAACACCCGGCATCAGTACACTGTCGATAATTCTGGCACCTGCACCAATCTTAACACCTGTAAAGAGAACGGAATGCTTAACTTCGCCCTGAACAACACAGCCCTGTGTGATATATGCATCTTTAACATCTGCTTCTGCGCTGATGTACTGTGGAAGTGCGGCAACATCTTCTGTATAAATCTTCCATGACGGATCGCCCAGATCAAGCTCATTTTTGGAACTTAACAGATCCATGTTTGCTTCCCAGAGAGAGTCGATGGTACCAACATCTTTCCAGTATCCTTCAAATTTATATGCATAAAGAGTCCTGTTATCGTTAAGCATAGTAGGGATGATATCTTTACCGAAGTCATGGCTGGAATCAGGATTCTTGATATCAGCCATCAGCATCTTGCGGAGGAGTTTCCAGGTGAAGATATAGATACCCATGGATGCAAGGTTGCTCTTCGGATGCTCAGGTTTTTCCTCAAACTCTACGATACGTCCGGATTCATCAGTGTTCATGATACCGAAACGGCTTGCCTCTTTCATCGGAACTCCGATAACTGCGATGGTTGCATCTGCCTTTGCTTCTTTGTGGGCTGCAAGCATCTTGTCATAGTTCATTTTGTAAATATGGTCACCGGAAAGAACGAGAACGTATTCAGGATCAAATTTATCAATGAAATCAATATTCTGGGAGATTGCATCTGCTGTTCCGCGGTATACATTCAGATTCTCATCTGCTTTCTCACGTGGAGGAAGAACGTAAACACCGCTGTTTTTAGCATCAAGACCCCAGCGTCCGCCGGCTGCTACATAGCTGTTCAGCTGGATAGATTCATACTGTGTAAGTACACCTACAACATCAACGCCACTGTTGGCACAGTTACTTAAAGGAAAGTCTACGATACGATATTTACCGCCGTATGAAACGGCCGGCTTTGCCACTTTATTGGTAAGATCATGCAGACGGCTGCCACGACCGCCGGCCAGGATCATGGCCAACATACTATTTTGTTTCATAATAGTGAACCCTCGCTTTCATTTGTTATGTAATATTATACATTTTTTCCTGACACTTTTCCATAGGTTTCTGAAAAAAATATGTAAAATTTTTGCTACAAACTAAGTAAAATCGACAAAAAATTATACATTATATACAAATATCGAGACAAATCGCATGACAGGGGATTAAAGACATTTGTAAATTATGCTTATAATGTACCAAAATTCATTCCAGATTGCCTGCGGCAATAAAATTTTGGCTTGTATGTCTCGGGATAGCGGTGTGTGAACAGTAACATTATACTATCTCTCTCTCCAAAAGTACAGTTATTCATACACTCTTTTGCTGCCGGATTATTACCATGGTTACTGTTCACTCTGTTCTCAGCAACAAATGAATGACAGTGTATATATTTTTATATTTCTGCCATAATACATATCACAGATATATCTGTCCGGTGCTTCACAATAACAGACTGCCGGACAGTTACCTGGAAACTTCTTTTGTTGTCGGCAGGATCGGAGGCACTTATGTTAGAGCAGATTTTTCTCGGATTTACAGGACTATGTTCCGGTTTTATTATTGCCGGAGGACTAACCGGTCTTATGATCGGCCTTTCTATTATTCCCAGATATGCAGGAATTACCCACACAGCAGATCATATATTGCTGTACGAAGACATCACATTCTGGGGAACAGAACTTGGAAACCTGTTCTTTCTTTTTCACTGGAATATCCGGTTCGGCACCCCGTTTCTGATTCTGTACGGGCTCTTTTCAGGGATTTTCCTTGGTGGATGGATCATGGCCCTGGCAGAGATGGCAGATATTTTCCCTATCTTTGCCAGAAGAAGCAGATTCCAGAGAGGTCTTTCTTTTACAATCCTGTGCATAGCCGCCGGCAAAACTGTCGGGGCACTGTTTTACTATTATAACGGATGGCTGCCATAATTTCCAGCTAATCTTTAACATCAGTGCCAAAAAAGCAGCAATCGATTACTCTTTACTCCGTTCTCAGTAACCTGGTGTACCAAAATTACGGATTTTCAATCAGAAAGGTTTTATATTATGTCAGACAATAATCTCAGTCAGAAAAAACAGAAACAATATGAAGAATACGTAAAAACAGTCACTCCTGTCCACAGCCTGCCACTGAATATGTGCAAAGCCTTTTTCACAGGCGGAGTCATCTGTGTTGTTGGACAGGTCATCTTAAATTACGCAGATAACCTTGGGCTGGACAAAGATACCGCCGGCTCCTGGTGTTCCCTTATCCTGATCCTTTTCAGTGTGATCCTCACAGGATGTAATCTTTATTCCAAAATCGGCAGATTCGGCGGTGCCGGAAGCCTTGTCCCGATTACGGGTTTTGCCAATTCCGTAGCTTCCTCTGCAATCGAATATAAGGCAGAAGGACAGGTATTCGGCATCGGATGCAAAATATTTACGATCGCAGGACCCGTAATTCTTTATGGAATCCTGAGTTCATGGATTCTCGGTGTGATTTATTATCTTTTTACAATGATCCCGTAACTATTCAGCATCCATATCCTGAGAGGTGTTTTTGCATAAGAATCATACAATTATACAAGGAGGTTTCCTATGAACAGACAAATGACCTGCGGTACATCCAGCATTTCATTTCAAAATCCTGTCTTTGTTCAGAGCTGTGCTTCTGTTGTCAGCCGGAAAGAAGGGGAAGGGCCATTGGGCGCATACTTTGATACCATATGTGAAGATCCTATGTTCGGAACAGATACCTGGGAAGCTGCAGAAAGCACTCTGCAAAAACTGGCCGCTCTGTTGGCAATCAAAAAAAACGGCCTCACCTGTTCCGATATACAGCTTCTTTTTGCAGGCGATCTGCTGGCTCAGACATCAGCCTCTTCTTTCGGAACCGCTGATCTGAAAATTCCTTTTTACGGTCTTTTCGGAGCATGCTCCACTATGGGAGAATCTCTTTCCCTTGGTTCAATGTGTATCGACGGCGGGTACGGAAAATATATCCTCTGCGCAACTTCCAGCCACTTTGCCAGCGCAGAAAAAGAATTTCGTTTTCCCCTGGGATATGGAAATCAAAGGCCCTTATCTGCTACCTGGACAGTCACCGGTGCCGGAGCCTGTATACTTGGATATGAACCGCCACCACGCCCGGACAACAAAACACTAAACACACTCCGTAACCGCAATATCTGTGCAGTTATAACAGGAATCACCACCGGAAGACTGATTGACTTTGGGTTCAGGGATTCCCTCAATATGGGAGCTTGCATGGCTCCTGCTGCCTGCGACACCATAGCCCGAAATCTTCAGGATTTTCACCGAAAACCATCCGATTATGATGCCATCTTCACCGGTGACCTGGGCATGGTAGGACAGACAATCCTGTTCGACCTTCTCACAGAAAAAGGATTTGATATCTCATCTGTCCATCAGGACTGCGGTATGCTGATCTATGATCCTCAGACTCAGGATACACATTCCGGCGGCAGTGGATGTGGATGCGCCGCCTCTGTTCTGGCAGGCTATATTCTTCCGGGTATTATACAGAAAAAATGGAAAAGGATTCTCTTTGTTCCCACAGGTGCCCTTCTGTCAAAGGTAAGCTTCAACGAGGGGGATCCAATTCCCGGTATCGCACACGCTGTTGTAATAGAACAGTACAGGGTTCCGGATATGATGTAGATACAGAAATTTTTTCAGGAGGAAAAATACATGGACTATTTTAATGCATTCTGGACAGGCGGACTGATCTGTGCCCTGGTACAGATTCTTCTGGACAGGACAAAGCTTATGCCCGGACGGATCATGGTACTTCTGGTATGTACAGGCTCTGTTTTAAGCGCTGTCGGAATCTATCAGCCATTTGCAGAATTTGCCGGAGCAGGCGCTTCTGTTCCTCTGCTTGGTTTTGGCAATATCCTGTGGAAAGGAATGAAAGAATCCATTGACAAAAACGGACTGATCGGACTCTTTATGGGAGGCTTTACCGCCTGCGCGGTGGGAGTCTCCGCAGCTTTGATCTTCTCTTATCTTGCAAGCCTGATCTTCAAGCCCAAAATGAAAGGATAACATACCATGAGTGATACTCTCTATTTACAGTTAGATCAGAATATCCAGATAAACCATCCACACATTTATCTTCAGGACATTGCAAAACTTTCCTGCAGCAACAGTAAAATCCTGAATCGGCTCCGGGTGATGCCGGTTATAAATCTTGACCCGAATCAACCAGGACGTTATGTAATGTCTGTCATGGATCTGATCTCCGAAATCAAAAAAAAAGAACCGGACCTTGAAATCAATAATATTGGAGAAGCCGACTTTATCATCACTTTTAAAAACAAACCAGGTCCCGGACTTGTCTGGCAGTGGTGCAAGATTATTTTCGTCGGTCTTGCCGCCTTTTTCGGTGCAGGTTTCTCTATCATGACATTTAATAACGATGTAGATGTCGGTGGTCTCTTCTCGCAGATCTATACCCAGGTCACAGGACAGACTTCCGGTCATTTTACTGTTCTTGAGATCACTTATTCCATAGGAATCGGACTTGGGGTACTTTTCTTCTTCAATCACTTCGGTCATATGAAAATAACAGATGATCCAACACCTATGCAGATACAGATGCGTCTGTACGAGGAAAATGTTAATAAAACTCTTATCAAAGACATTGACCGTACTTCCGAAAAGTGATATACTTCGATAGCCGAGTGTTCGAAACCTTCCACTCGTAAAACAAATACTAAAGGAGATAATCAAATATGAAAAACAAAGGTACTCAGTTTCTGGCAGAAGCAGCAGTGATCGGAGCCATTTATGTGGTTCTGACTCTTTTATTCGCACCACTCAGCTATGGCGAAATTCAGATTCGCTTTTCGGAAGCACTGACCATCCTGCCATTCTTTACACCGGCTGCGATTCCGGGGTTATTTGTGGGATGTATCATTGCCAATCTCTTTGGCGGTGCCATTCCTGTAGACATTATTTTCGGAAGCATCGCAACACTGATCGGAGCAGTATTTACTTACAGACTCCGCAGCTGCAACCGTTTTCTTGCGCCGATCCCGCCGATTGTTTCCAATGCAGTCATCGTGCCATTCGTACTTCACTTCGGATACGGAGTAAATCTTCCGATTCCGCTTATGATGCTTACCGTAGGTATCGGAGAAGTAGTTTCCTGTGGTGTAGTAGGACTGATTCTTCAGACAGCCCTTCTGAAATACAAAAATGTGATCTTCAGATCACAGAGAACTGTATAACTTACGATATATAACAATAAAGATATTATAGCAAAAAAGAGTGTGCAATATTATAGTAATCCGCACACTCTTTTTGTTACTGTTCACTCCGTTCACAGTAACCTCTTTTTTATTTACCTCTTCAGAGAATACTCCACCTTCTACAAGCGGTGAGTTAATTACTCCCATCTGCTTATACCTGCTTTTTAAGTTCCTTCAGAATCCGCTTTTCCATCCTGGACACTTGGACCTGGGAAATTCCCATCTCTGCCGCAATCTCCGTCTGCGTCATATCCTTAAAATATCTCATACCGATCAGCTGACGTTCTCTTGCATCCAGTTTTTTCAGGATTTCATCCAGAAAAATCCTGTTCAGTGCTGCATCCTGTCCATTTTCTTTTTCCTGGAGCCTGTCCATAAGCGAAATATCATTTCCATCTCCCTGATAGATAATTTTGTGCAAAGATTCCACTTCAGCTCCTGATTCCATCGACATCACCACTTCATCTACTGAAAGTTCTGTCGCTTTCGCAACTTCCTCCAGTATCGGTTCACGTCCCAGTTCTTTTTCCAGTGCTTCTCTCGCAGAATAAATTCTGGCACAGTTCTCTTTCAGGTTTCTGCTCACCTTAAGCATCCCGTCATCCCTCAGATAGCGTCTGATTTCACCTATGATCATGGGAACAGCATAAGTTGAAAACTTCACATCGTACGAAATATCAAAACGATCTATGGCTTTCAGCAGCCCAATGCTTCCTATCTGCACGATATCTTCCATTTCCACACTGCGCCCGGCAAATCTTTTCGCCATGCTGTACACAAGTCCTGCGTTTTCTTTAAATACAGTATCTCTTGCTTCTTTATCTCCCTGTTGTGACTTCATGATCAGAGCAAGAGTATGGTCCATTCCTACCTCCCGATCGTCTTTTTCATATGGACAACTGTTCCATATCCCACCTGTGATTCTACTGTTACCTCATCCATAAACGCTTCCATAAATGTAAATCCCATCCCGGAACGATCCTTCTCCGGCTTTGTTGTAAAAAGAGGCTCCATAGCTTTTGCAACGTCTCTGATCCCCACTCCCTTATCGATCACATCAACCCATAATTTCTGCCCTTCCCTTCTGCAGAAAATCTCTATCTTCTGCACCTGGCCTTCATAAGCATGAATAATACAGTTTGTCACAGCCTCTGACACGGCAGTTTTCAGATCTGCCACTTCCTCCAGAGTAGGATTCAGCTGTGTGCAGAAAGCTGCCGCCGCAACTCTTGCCAGCCCCTCATTCTCAGGTCTGCTGTCAAAAATAATTTTCATTTCATTGGTATTTTCCATAATAGTTTTCTTCCCCCTCTCTTTAGACTTCCCCACAGATTTCGACAAATTTATATACCCCTGACAGATGCAGCAGCTTTTCAATATAGGAATTTACTCCTGTAGCCTGTATACAGTCACCGCGCATCCCCATCATCCGGTATCTCCCCATGATCAGCCCTATCCCTGAACTGTCCATAAACGCTGTTCCTGAAAAATCAAATGTGATCGTTCGTATATATTTTTTCCGTATAATATCATCTGAATCTCTGCGTATCTCGTCTGTCACCATATGATCTACCTCTTTCGGTAAATGAATGATCAGGGAATTTCCCTGTATTTCAAATCTGTTCTCCATCATATCCCTCCTCACTTTTTGTCAGGCGAATGTTCGCAATCCACTTTGCAGTGTAGCTCTACATCAAATAACTGTTTATTTCTTTTCGCAGCCTCCTACTTGATTCGGTAAAAAAAGAGACACATGACTTCCATGCATCTCTTTTGTATCTTTACATCTTCTTATAATACTTCATGTCTTCTGCCACATCAAAATGAAAAATAGTATCAATATCCGGAATCGTCATAATCACCGGTGTCATAACTTCCGTCATCCGCCGAATCACCATCAGAATTATCGTAAGAACCATCATCATATTCCCCACTGTCATAGGAACCATCGTCATAACTTCCATCTTCCGCTGAATCTGAAGAAGCATCTCCCTCTGCGCTGTCACCACTGTCCGTACCGTCTTCACTGCCGGTTCCGTCTGTGTCTGCGGCTGTCGCATCTGTAGTTCCTTCGATCCCGGTCGTACCTGTAGTGTTACAGATCGTATTGTAAATTCCTTTCAGATCCGCAGGCAGCAAATCCGCATAAACATTCTGTATCTTCAATGCCGCTTCATCTGTATTCTGTTGCTGCAATGCTGAGTACGCCTCGATCAGAGCCTCATAACTGCTGCTTTTTTTCTTCTCTTCCTCTATCTGTTTGGAGGCCGCCTCAACTGTGTCTCCAGATTCCTGAGCCTGGCTCTGTGCCTTGGTCAGCTCAGCTCCCTGACTGGACACTGCATCACTGTATTTCATAATCTGCTGATTCGCTTCCCTGTAGATTCCCTGACGTATGGCAGGAACAGCCAGAAGATAAAACGCCAGCAATCCTGCACAAAATCCGGCAACCAGTGTAAAAAACAGCGGAATCCTTCCTTTTTCTTTATACTGAGGAATCTGGATTGCCATATCATTCTCACTGCTGTCCACAGCTTTCCTGTTTCTTTTATTCTGACGTTCCAGACGTGTGGATACTCCTGTCTGTTCGTCAATCTCTCTCAAAAAACGAAGGGTTGTTGTATTTGTTTTATCAATCCGCGCGGCTTTCCTTAACGTCTTTCTTGCCTTGTTATATTCCCCCTCTTTCATCTGCACAAGTGCCAGAAGATGATAACCTTTGATCAGTTTTGGATTCTGTATGAGAATCTTCTTCAGCCTGATCGCAGCCATATCCTCATGACCTTCCCTGCACAGGTTTAAGGCATCATTATACTTTCTGATCGTTTCATTGATCGCCTCAAGCTTATTGGAGTTCGCCTGCAGCTTGTTAATATATTCTGATGCCAGATTTCTGGATGGCTGAAGATTCTTACTGATCACCCATTCACTGAGTGCGGCAACCACCTCCCCTGTCTCAAAATATACCAGTCCAAGAAGATTTCTCGCCTGAATGTTATGCTTATTATAAATAAGACTCTGCTTCAGACAGTCAATCGCCCCTGAAAGATCGCGGACACTGGCTTTCTCAAGCCCCCGGTTGTAATACTGTCTGGAAAGGTAATCTACCTTTTTCTGGATCAGCACATTACATCCACATTTCGGGCAGTAATCCAGATCTTTGTCCACCAGAAATGCGCCACAATTCATACAATTCATGTGTATCTCCTTATTTTACCCGTCTGCCACTCTTGGCTTCGCGGAGAACTTCCTGAAGAATATCCAGGATATCCGTCAGTTCTCTCTCATAAATCGCACCCTCCGCATCTGCCACATCCAGACAAGGTTCAAATTTCTTCAGTTCCTCTTCATAATCTATCATTTCTTATTTCTCCTGATCACATCTTTAATCTCACCGACAAGATACAGGGAACCCACGCAGAAGAGCATTCCGTCATCCCCCTTTACTTCCAGTGCTCTACCAAAGGCTTTCTCAACATCCTCCACTACTTCCACAGAAGAAGCACCTGCTTCTGTAAAAAGCTTTGCAAATCTCTCAGCAGGAACCTGGCGATATCCGCCAACAGAGGTTACTACCACTTGACGGAACGTGATCCTGCTACAGATCGTATGTATCATATCTGTATAATCTTTGTCATCTACTGCTGAAAAAAGCAAAGTCAGCGGACATTCTTTCTGAAAATGTTCTGCTGTCTCTACAAATTTCTCTACCCCGTCCTCATTGTGAGCACCGTCCACGATCACACCCGGAAGCACTGTTTCCATTCTTCCCTGCCAGCGTGTTCCGGCAATTCCCACATGGATCTGATTCATAGATACAGAAATCACATTCTGCAGAACCTCAATCGTCTTTAATGCAAGTGCACTGTTCATCACCTGATACTTTGCAATAAACGGAATGGAGAAAACCATATCCTTATAATACTCATTCCGAAATGCAAAATCAATTCCCGCCGAAGTATTTCTGAGCACTTCTGTATCTGATCTCTTCACTTCATAAGCAGGGCTTCCCAATTCTTCTGCTCTGGCACGGATCACTTCTGCTGCATCCGGGTCGTTTCCGTCATAGATTACCGGTACCCCCGGCACAATGATCCCAGCCTTTTCTCCTGCGATTTTGGCAACTGTATCTCCCAGATACTGCATATGATCCAGACTGATCGATGTGATCACACAGGCAACAGGATTCTCCACAGCAGTAGTCGCATCCATTCTTCCGCCCAGTCCTGTTTCCAGAGTCACATAATCAACACCTGCCTCTGCAAAGATCACCATCCCCATCAGAAAAAGCATCTCAAAATAAGTCGGATGATAGCTGCCTTCTGCAACCAGTTCATCCGCAAGTACCTTTACTTTCTCAAAGGCCTTCAGGAAAGTATCATTATCAATATTCACCTCATTGATCTGGAAGCGTTCATTGATCTCCACCAGATGAGGAGAAGTAAATAATCCGCAGGAATATCCCGCCTCTCTCAGAACAGAGGTCAGAAACGCACATGTACTTCCCTTTCCATTAGTTCCTGCCACATGGATCACCTTAAACTTATCCTGAGGATTACCAAGTCTTCTCAGACATTCCTTTGTGTGATCCAGACTGTTCTTCTTTGTAAATTTCGGAGTTTCATCAATATAAGCAACTGCTTCTTCGTAATTCATAAAAAAATTCCACCACTTATCTATAATGTATTTAGTTACTCTAACATTATATAATAGTGGTGGAAGATGTCCAGTACCAATCGTAATATTTTATCCGACAAAATTATGGATTAATTTTCATTCGTACCGGCACTTTCTGTTAATTTCCATTTATTATTTGAATAAAGTGCATAGCAGGACCGGTCATAGCTCTTGCTCAGCGGTTTTCGCGTCGAACTGTTGCTTCGCTGGATCACCGCAAGCCTGTCGAAATCATTCAGCTCCGTACCTGTGATCATCAACGTAGTCGGATTGATATAGACCGTATCATACCATTCTCCGTTCAGCTTGATTTCACTGGACGGCGTAAATTCCGTTCCCTTAATGTAATATGTATGATCTGCCTCAGAGATACATTGAATGGAATCCAGAGTCACATCATAGATTCCCATACGCATTCTGGTACGCAGATAAGGACTTTCGCCGCTTTCCCCGTAGGAATATCTCTTTCCATAAAGGAGGTCATACTGCAGGGTTTCCAGATCCACCTGATAATTTCTGGTATTTCTTCTCGCCTGATGATAGCGGAAAACAGTTCCCTCATGGATTCCCACACGATCCATAACCTCTGCCGCCATCTGGTATGCTGCAAGATTTTCATTCTTTTTCTTAAGTCCGAAGTTATCCCACATCACATACTCTGTCTGGAACAGATACTTGTTCTTCAGGTCCTCCACAGTCAGTCCCATAGTCGGAAGGTGGTCACCGTACATAACAAGGACCACATCCTCAGGATAATCTGCAAGCTTGTCTGTCAGCTCTTTGACAAAATTATCCATCTCATGGATCTCATTTACGTAATATTCCCATTTATTGTTCTCTTCCTCAGTCGGTGCACCGGAAACTGTGATCTCAGGATCTTCCAGAATCTGCTCATCCGGATACGCACCATGTCCCTGTACAGAAATAGTATATACATAATCCGGTCCCTCAGTGGAGTCCAGACATTTCAGGATTTCATCTGTCAGAACCTCATCCTTTACCCAGCCATTTGGATTCTTCTCGTTCTCTCTTGCCATGTACTCTTCGGAAGTAAAAGTATCAAATCCGAGATTCGGGAAAATAGATCTTCTTCCATAGAAATTTGCCTCATTATTATGAACTGCATGGGTGGTATAACCCAGATTCTTCAGTACATAAGGTGCACTCTCACATGTAGTCTCTCTAAGAATACTCTTATAAGGATATTCCCCAGGTCCAAAATAATGCATACTCATTCCTGTAATGGATTCAAATTCCGTATTGGCAGTACCTGCACCGACAGACGGAACCTTATAATATCCTGAAGAATATTCCTTCATCAGCTTACGGAAGGTCGGAATCGGGTCTTCTGAAATATTCAGGTAATTAACCAGCGTAGGATCAAAGAATGATTCTAACTGCAAAAACAGAATATTCGGCCGCTTTTCTTCCTGCGTTTCCGGAAGATTCTTTTCCGTCTTCTCAATTCTTTTGATTTCTTTCTCAGAATAATCTCTCGGACAGCTGATTCCCGTATTAAAAATCGTAGTTGCCAGACAGTAAGGATATCCATAATCCTCATATGCAAAAGCAATATTTCCAAAGTAATTGGAAAGCACCCTCTTCTCCAGTGCCAGTTGTGTACTTCCTGCAAAAAGAGCAACAGCCAGCAAGATCAGAGGAATATTGTAGCGATATTTAATCTTTTTCTGATACTTCGGTCCTTTAATAAGCAGCATCAGCAGTAAAATAACAAGAATCCCAAACAGGATGCAGACTGCCACAACGCCTGCAACAGGCAGATATTTGTTGGCAATCTTCATTGCATCTGTGATCAGATGCAGATCCGGTCCTGTAAACGGTGTAACACGGTTCAGTAGGAGAACACCGTTAATAATGGCCAGTATCAGCCAGAACAACGTAACCAGTACTCTCCAGAATACTCTCCTGTGAAACAGATAAACAATTAGTGACGAGGTAAAAATGAATGCCGCATTATATGCAAAAACCAGAGGTCTCTGTGTCATATAATTCCAGGCTTCTATAAACGAGTGACGGCAGATTGCCTCCATAACAAAATATCCCGCTGCGCTGGCAAGTACATGGAGTAAAAGGGAGATTTTGTTACAAATCTTATACAATTTCATCTAAACACTCCCTTATTTCTTAAGCTGCTCTAACTGTCCTTTAACCTTATCCATCATTTCTTTATATTTCGCAAGTTTGTCTTTCTCCGCATCCACCTTGGCAGCAGGTGCCTTGTTTACGAAGTTCGGATTATTCAGCATACCTTCACATCTTGCGATCTCTTTTGTGAGACGTTCTGTTTCTTTTGTAAGACGTTCAATCTCTTTATCTTTGTCGATCAGGTCTTCCAACGGCATATATACAACCGCATTGGAAACAACTACTGAAACTGCATCTTCACTGATTCCGTTCTTGTCTGTCTGTACCAGAATCTCTTTTGCAAATGCAAGATTTACAAAGGATTTCTTGCTGTTCTCATACATTGCTGCTGTTTCAGCATCCTTTGCCACAATATGCAGGCTTGTCTTGCGGTTATTCGGAACATTCATCTCTGTTCTGGTATTACGGATACCTCTTACAACCTCTTTGAAGCCCTCGATTGCTTTCTCAGCATCCGGGAAGTTTCTCTCTTCTCTGTATACAGGCCATTCGGAGATCATAATAGACTCTTCTTCAGGAAGAAGTGTGCAGTAGATTTCCTCTGTGATAAACGGCATATACGGATGAAGAAGCTTCAGGCCTTCTGTCAGCGCTGTTCTTAATGTCCAGAGTGCATCATTTGCTGCCTTCGGATCTTCCTCTGCCTTCCACAGACGAACTTTAGCCATCTCAATATACCAGTCGCAGAGTTCATCCCACAGGAAGTCATAAACCTTCTGTACTGCAATACCAAGTTCATATTTTTCCATGTTCTCTGTAGCTTCGCGGATCACTGTATTTAAGTGAGACAGAATCCATTTATCCTCTGCACAGAGATCATTTAAGTTCTCCGGCTCTGTCACTGTCTTGCCTTCCAGGTTCATCATGATGAAACGGGAAGCATTCCAGATCTTATTTGCAAAGTTACGGCTGGATTCTACACGCTCCCAGTAGAAACGCATATCATTTCCAGGTGCATTACCTGTCATCAGTGTCAGACGAAGAGCATCTGCACCGTATTTATCAATAACTTCCAGAGGATCGATACCGTTTCCAAGAGACTTACTCATCTTACGTCCCTGGGAGTCACGTACCAGACCATGGATCAGTACATGATGGAACGGAACCTGATCAGTCTGCTCCAGAGCAGAGAATACCATACGGATAACCCAGAAGAAAATAATATCATATCCGGTTACTAAGACATCATTTGGATAGAAGTAATCCAAATCCTCGGTCTTATCCGGCCATCCGAGTGTGGAAAACGGCCAGAGTGCAGAAGAAAACCAGGTGTCTAAGGTATCTTCATCCTGTGTCATATGCGTGCATCCGCATTTTGGGCATTTGCCCGGATTTTCTCTTGCAACAACAAATTCTCCACAATCTGCACAGTAGTATGCCGGGATCCGGTGTCCCCACCAAAGCTGTCTGGAAATACACCAGTCACGGATATTGTCTGTCCAGTTAAAATAAATTTTATCCATTCTCTCCGGTAACAGCTTGATCTCTCCTTCTTTGACTGCTTTTACTGCCGGTTTGATCATCTCATCCATCTTTACGAACCACTGCTGTTTGATCATCGGTTCTACCG
>OIDC01000203.1_pt1 | contig 38389 bp, 30 predicted proteins | sample 1581401 | NCBI WGS metagenome assembly OIDC01 (sample SAMEA3882518, study PRJEB24775) | human gut metagenome | biome: human-associated habitat; feature: intestine environment; material: feces | place: Netherlands | collected 2009/2010 | reverse complement strand
GAATGATAATCTTTCCTTCTGCCTTATCTGTTATTGATTTCAACATACGATACTTGTTACGAATATCCTGATTATCAACCACATAATCAAATGCAACGTAATATTTATCGTCATCTTTAATGTCCAAGTCTATTACCGCATCCAGTAATCCCTGATTGCTTCCTTTACTTTCGACTACAAGCTCATTATCAAAGAAAAACTTGTTAACTAATTTCCAGAAGTGAAGCCCTGCACCAGTATCCTCCGTCCATAAATATCTCATATCACAGCTCCTCTTCCAGCGTTATTCTGTTGTTATCAAACTTCAGCACCTTAAAACTTTTATCAGATACATTGAGTCCGTCACAATTTCGCAGAAAAAGCATATACTGATTTGAGAACTCAAAATTAATGAATCTCCTGATATCATCATTAATCAAGTAATCTGCATTATCTACCACAATGAAACTATCCCGGCACTGTTTTATTGCTTTTAAAAAATCATCTGATTTATAGTTAAATAATTTTATAGCCTTGTATTCGTCTGTTAGTCTTATATCTTCCAGCATTTCATAAAGGACTGTTTTACCGGTGCCGCTGTCTCCGCCAACAAGAGTAATTCTATCCTCAAATTCCAAATCGTATGAAAATGGATCTGCTTTAAAAGTAATGTTCTTATAAATCATCTGCTTCTCTCCTTTCATACTCCTTACTCCACCAGGCATTATAGCCTCTCCCGCCGATAACTATATCAGAATTATTAAATCGGATTTTTGCATTGTCCGGGATATCAAAAAGTGTCGGTCTTGACATATAAATCTTTATATTTTCCATAGTAAAAATGATCCTTAACACATTCGGACCACATTCCTCGACACTTACCACCTTATCAGGGTGTTTTACAATATTTATCAGTGTCTTGCAACCTGATGATAAATTACGTATTGTACCCAATCCATATTTTGTTTCTATATGCTTGTCCGGAGTCAGCTTTGCCTCATCTATTTGCCAGATTAAATCCATTTCTTTTTGTGACATTTCTTCATTACCTGTATTCAGATTAAAGTACAGGTCGTTTTGAAGTATCCAGTCTTTTGAATTAATCTTATTTGTATATATATCTATCATTTAATGTTACTCCTTTTCATTGTCGATCGCCGACTTTTGAGAATCGTTAAACCACTATAATACCCACGTTTTCACCCTGCATTATAAATCAAAATCTACTTGTATATCATATCACATTTTCAATGCTATAAATATCATTTTTTGTTGTCTATTTATCTATAATAGTTAAAGGGACTGTCTGAAACAGCCCCTTTTCAAAATAAATAAACTATATTAGATTCCTTTAAAGCTAAAGGAGAATTCCATCTTTCCGTCTGCATTCAGCAGATATTCCTGATGGGTATATGCTCCCCAGCTGTCGTCACCGCCGATTCCCATCTGGCCTTTGGCTACACGTACTACTGTGTAATGAATCTGTGGGAGTTCATATGGATGCATGGCATTTTCCATCTCATGTGGAGTGTATGGGAGTGCAGAGAACATCATTGATTCTCCATCCATTTCAAAGTACATTCCTCTGCCCTTGCGATCTGTGACTTTCGCCCAGCGTACTTCCTCTTTTGCTCCACATTCCTGCGGTACCATGTATCTTGCTATGTTGTCCACAATTTTATTCTGGTAAATGCCCAGTTTTGCACCTTTTTTGCGATCTGCATAGGTCTCAGCTTCGCCCAGTCCATACCACTGAACATTGTCATAATCTGCATTGAATTTGAAAATCACCCCAAATTCCGGCATATCACCAAGTTCTTTTACAGGATCATAAGTTAAAGTTGTCTTCACTTTTCCATCGCCGAATACTTCGTAGGTGAGCTGACACTCACTGGCTGGTGTGGTTGGCATCAGATAGGTAAATGTTACTTTTACAGAGTGGTCTGTTTCTTCTGCCTGTGGTAAATTAGATGGGCCGTATGCACCTTTTCTGTATTCTTTGTGGCTTAAATACATGCTGGCGACTTTCCACTGTGCGTAGCGCATCTGCATAAGATTTCCACAGTCATTGTCTGTTGGTGCACGCCAGAAGTTTGGTTTCGGGATTGCCTCGATCATCTCTTTACCCGCATATTTATAGGAAACCAGACCACCATTGAGGACGGAGAACATTACTTCGAAGTGCTCACCGCGGACACCAATATTATGTGTGCTTCGGATGATCTGTGGTTTCTTTACAAACGTATCTGATACACATACATCTTTTTCCACTGTAATCGCTGTTTCTGCTGAATCTGATTTTCCATCCAGAACATCCTCTTTCACCTGATATACATACTGTCCAAACGCGATCTCATGGCCTGCAGATGCCCACACTTTTTCCTCTTTCAGATGGAAGGAAACAGTGTCTGTATATTCTCCGACTGCTTCAGCCTTTCCAAAAGGCAGTTTATATTCTTTCGTACTCAATGGCTCAACTGCTGTTTCCAGTGCTTCTGTACAAATCACTTTTCCATTCTTTGCAAGTATTACCTTACAGTCAAAAGTATTTGTGTTTACAAACAGATTCTTGTTAATCACTTTTACTGTATCCGCAGTTACTTCTGCAGTAATATTCTGATAATTGAATTTCACTTCCTGCATCTTCGGAGATGGCTCTCTGTCACCGCCATATGCGATTCCGTTACCACTGAAATTATAGTCTGTAGGGCGTTCTCCGAAATCGCCGCCGTATGCCTGGAACTCTTTTCCATAGCGGTCTTTCTTATAAATAGACTGGTCAATATAATCCCAGATAAATCCACCCTGATATTTGGGCTCTGTATCTGTCAGGTCAGTATATTTGTGCATGGCACCGCAGGAATTTCCCATGGCATGTGTATACTCACAGCAGATAAACGGTTTGCTGTCATCCTTTGCCAGGAACTCTTTGATTGCTTCTACCGATGGATACATCTGGCTTTCCATATCACTGGTATCATTATAACTGCGGTCATGGAAAAGTCCTTCATAATGTACCAGACGGGTAGAGTCATTCTTACGGAAAAGCTGAGACATTTCATAGATATCTTTTCCGCCAAAAGATTCATTTCCACAGGACCAGATCAGGATTGCCGGATGATTCTTGTCTCTCTGATACATGGAGTTGGCACGGTCAAGCATCATATCCAGCCATTCCGGTTTGTTGTGAGGAACAACATGAGTATAATCCTTTGTAAATTCCGCCACATCCCAGGAGCCATGGGATTCCAGGTTTGTCTCATCGATCATATAAATACCATATTCATCACAGAGTTGATAGATCAGTGATGTATCCGGATAATGACAGGTACGGATGGCATTGATATTATTCTGCTTCATAATGCGAAGATCCTTGCGAAGTTCTTCCTCTGAAACATGTCTTCCGCTGACAGAGCTGAACTCATGACGATTTACGCCCTTAAACACGATACGTTTTCCGTTCAGAGTCATAATACCGTTCTTCATTTCGAAACGGCGGAATCCAACCTTCTGAGGAATCACTTCCTGAATATTTCCTGCTTCGTCATAAAGTTCAATTGTAAGATCATAGAGCTGCGGATCTTCTGCACTCCATAATTTTGGATTATTGATTTTCCATGCAAAACTGTTCTGTACAGTCTTGCTGCTATTTGTTTTCTGAATATAAAATGGCTCTGCATTTGCTTCTTCATTTCCAGCTTCTGTAAGAGATTTTTTCTCTTCCAGCACACATTCTCCATCTTTCTCAAGCCTGAAAGCAATGCTTCCTTTTCCCCATGTCTTTACCTTAATTTCAAGATCTGCTGCATCCAGATTCTCTTCCGGGATTGCACGGATCTGAAGATCATATGCATGAGTATCCGGAACTGTATAAAGATACACATCTCTGTAAATTCCGGAGAAACGGAAGAAGTCCTGATCTTCGCACCAGCTGCTGGAGGTCCATTTGAACACCTGTGCTGCCAGCTTATTCTGTCCATCTTTAAGATAATCTGTCAGTTCAAATTCAGATGGGGTGAAAGAATCCTCACTGTAGCCAACAAAGGCTCCGTTCAGCCACAGTGCAAGTCCGCTCTCTGCTCCCTGGAAAGAAATAAACAACCTCTTTCCCTTCATATGTTCCGGCACTGTAAAATATTTCACATAGCTTGCAACCGGATTAAATCTCTCCGGTATCTGACCCGGATAAATTTCCTCATGTCCTTCCCATGGATACTGGACATTAGCATACTGGGGTGCATCATATCCTTCCATCTGGATATGTGCAGGTACATGAATGTCATCCCAGTCATAACAGCAGTAGTCCTCTTTCTCAAATCCCTGAACTGCACTTTTGTAATTGCGCGCATAATGAAACTTCCATAAACCGTTCAGACTATAGCGAAAAGAAGTTTCCGTCCCATCCTGCACAGCAGTCTGCATTTCATTCCCATCTCTATAATATACATGATCTGAATGAGCTTCCATTCGGTTATCGCAGAAATACTGTGGATCTTTTACCAGTGAATAATCAAATGCCTTCATACTCTTATGTTCTCCTCATGATTTGTTTTTTTATAACTGTTCTCTCTGCCTGCAATATTACATTTCGCCATGCATTTGTAAAATACTTCCAACAAAATACTTTATATATGACTTTTTTCATAAAAATATCTTATACGATATTGCCAACAGCCAGTTATCTTTCATAAGCAAAATTATAACATTATACCAATCCGCATAGTTTGCATATTTGACTATATAATATTCATTTTCGACTTTTATAGATTGATCCTTCGCAGCATTTTCTCAGCCTGCACAACACTCTCCCAGAAGAGGAATAATCGGACTTCTCTTTTATCCGAAAACTCCCTATACAAAAAAGGCAGGTGATCTTCACCTGCCCCACAATAGCACTGCATTTATTCAGCCTTCCGCTATCTTATTCCCCTTTAGTTTCCTTCTCTGCCATTCTTGAAAACACCATCTCATATCCGTCATTTCCATAATTCAATGAACGATTCACACGACTGATCGTTGCTGTGGAAGCTCCGGTTTTCTCCGAAATATCAAGATAGGTTCTCTTGTCCATCAGCATCTTGGCAACCTCAAAACGCTGTGATAAGGAAAGAAGTTCATTGATCGTGCATACATCCTCAAAAAAAGTATAGCACTCTTCTTTATCCTTCAGGCATAAAATCGCTTCAAAAAGCTGATCTACAGCCTCTGTTCTGATCTTTTTACTCATTTTCATGCTCCTTTTAGAACTCTGTACTTCACTGGACGGACATTTGTCTTTAAAATGTCCGTGTTATATTTCTAACAGTGATATTTTACCACGTTAAATTATAGGAAGCAAGCCTTTAACCTAAAAGAAATTACAGATTTTTTTATTTTCTCACAAAAACCTCTTTCGAAGAGTAAGGCAGATAAAATCATCCTCTTTGTGACGCAGCTCTACACCAAATAACTACTTCTCAGTTTATCAGAATTTACGATTCACATACTCCCTGATTGCATCCGCCGACCGGTTAAGAACCAGCTCCTCCGGAAAATCCAGTTTCTCCAGCAGATCTCTCGCCCGATCAAACTCCCCGATCAGAAGATCAAAATGAGCATCACTGTCCATCACCACCGGAACCTGATATTTCTTACACAGTTCCAACATCACCGTATCATTCTCCACAGCATTCTCACGGGTACATTCCGGATCCATAGAATGATTATTCAGTTCCAGAACCTTCCCATATTCCTTCGCTCCCTGAACCAGTGCCTCATAATCAATCTCATATCTCCCGTCATCCGGATGTCCGATAATGTTTACATATGGATTCTTCATCACATTCAGATAGGCTTCTGTGTTCTCAAGCTTAGATGCCGGCTTCATACACGGCGTATGCAGACTCGCAATAACCACGTCCATACTGGAAAGCGTATGCTGTCCCAGATCCAATGTTCCCTGCGCATCCAGAATATTTACCTCAGATCCCAACAGCAACTGAATCCCGTACATCTCCCTTGGCACAACCTTAAGATTATTAAAATAAAACTTATGACACGTCCCCGGCATACTCGGCGCATGCTCCGTAATCCCCAGAACCTCCAGTCCCTTCTCGGAAGCTGCCTTCGCCATCTCCCTCAGAGAACAATAAGCATGCCCACTGGCCACAGTATGCGTATGCAGATCCAGCACAGAATTATATCTCATAACAAACCTCTCCTCATTTCGTACAATATTCCCCTTCATTATACGACCATCCTTCCACCTCCACAAGCAAATTTTCCGTCCACCCATTTTTACTCAATCCAACACCCCAAAAATCGCCAGCAGCCAGCGAAGAAAAATAGTGTGTTTGATGTGCATTTGCAGGTATCTTAGATATTCTTAGGTCAAAAAAATCTGCGTTATGAGCCGGCTGTATCACTGTCTGAGCGGAGTCTGCGACGGAGCGAGTTTGAGAAGCCGGCTCATGCCTTTAGCAGATTTTTTTGACCTTAGAATATCTTAGATGCCGAAACCGCACATCAAACACACTATTTTTCTGCGCGTCCCCTACCAATCAAAAAAACAGAGCTCGCATCTCTGCAAGCCCTGCAAAAAATTCCTATTCAAGGAGGAATATACAATTTTTTATTTCACAATAAAGGATTTTCTCTTACTAACAACATCAAAGATAACCGCTGCCAGCAGAACCAGACCTTTAACAACCTTCTGCAGGTTCTGGTCAATACCCATGATACTCATACCTAAGTTCAGAACACCCATCAGCAATGCACCAATGATAACCCCCGGAACTGTACCGGTTCCGCCATAAGCAGAAGCACCACCAATAAAACAAGCACCGATCGCATCCATCTCAAAGTTTGTACCAGCCTGCGGGTTGGAAGAATTCAATCTGGCCATTGTCACCATACCTGCGATAGCAGCCAGAAGACCCATGTTCAAGTAAGCAAGGAAATAAACTTTGTTCGTATCAATACCGGAAAGCTTTGTTGCCTTCTCATTACCACCAACTGCGTAGAAATAACGACCAGTAGTAGTCTTGGAAGCAACGTATGTATAAATTGCGATGATCACAGCAACCCATACAAGAGAATTCGGAATACCTTTGTACTGAGCCAGTCTGTACATGAAAGCAAGAACAACCACACAGATCAGGACCATCTTAATGGCAACGCCGCCAAAAGCATCCACGCTGTAACCTTTTTTCGCACGATCCGCACGGTTTTTCATAACCAGTGCAACATAAACGATGCAGACAATGATACCAACTACAAAGCAGGTTCTGTTAAATCCTTCACCTCCGCCAAGGAAGTCCGGAATATAGTTATTGAAAAGACCAAGATAAGCATCTGGCATCGGAGCAAGTGTCTGACCTTCCAGAACTACATTGGAAAGACCACGAAAAGCAAACATACCAGCCAGAGTTACGATAAACGGAGGGATCCGGACATAAGCGATCCAGAATCCCTGCCAGGCACCGATAGCAATACCTATCAGCAACATCACGATCATGGAAAGATACGGGTTCATACTGTTGAGAACCATCATCTTACCGCCGACAGCAGCAACGAAACATACAACGGAACCAACAGAAAGGTCGATGTTACCACCAGTTAAGATACAGAACAACATACCAGTTGCAAGAATAAATACATACGCATTCTGGGCTACCAGGTTATTTACGTTCTGTGGAAGAAGCATAACGCCCTTCGTGTTTACAGAAAACATGATCACAACAAATACCAGAACGATCACCATGGTATATTTCTTTAAAACTTCTGAAAAACTAATCTTTTTTTCCATTCTCTTACTCTCCTTTGCCTGATTTCACGATCTTGGACATGATCAGCTCAGAGGTAGCTTCCTTACCGCTTACCTCGCCGACAAATCTACCCTCGTTCATGATATATATTCTGTCTGACATTCCGAGAACCTCCGGAAGCTCCGAAGAGATCATGATCACAGATTTTCCTGCCGCAACCAGATCATTGATAATACAGTAAATTTCGTATTTGGCGCCTACATCAATACCTCTTGTAGGTTCATCCAGGATCAGAATATCCGGTTCTGCAAACATCCATTTTGCAAGAAGGACCTTCTGCTGGTTACCACCACTTAAGTTACCAACATTCTGTTCAACAGTAGGACATTTTGTTTTCAGCTTTTTCCTGTATTCCTCAGCAACCGCATACTCTTTGTCCGTATCAATTACTTTTCCGTTGCTGACACCAGCCATATTTGCAAGAGATGTATTCATCTTGATAGATTTGGAAAGGATCAGTCCGTTTCCTTTTCGGTCCTCAGTAACATAGGCAAGCTTGTTGTCAATAGCTTCCTTGACGGTATTAAGCTTCACTTCTTTTCCGTTCATGAAGATCTGCCCGGATATCTTTGTACCATAGCTCTTGCCAAAAATACTCATGGCGAGCTCTGTACGTCCGGCTCCCATCAGTCCTGAGATACCAACAACCTCACCTTTATGTATCTTAAACGACACATCATTTACCACCTTACGCTCTGTATACAGCGGATGATAAACATTCCAGTTTTTAACCTCCATGGAAACATCGCCGATCTTCACATCCGGACGTTTCGGGAAACGGTCTGTCATCTCACGTCCGACCATTCCCTGGATGATCCTCTGCTCGGAGAAATCATCTTTCTTTTTATCCAGGGTTTCAATACTGGAACCATCTCGGATAACTGTGATCTTATCTGCCACATAGGAGATCTCATTTAATTTATGGGAAATGATGATAGACGTCATTCCCTGCTTCTTGAATTTCAGAAGAAGATCCAGAAGAGCTTTGGAGTCATCTTCATTCAGTGATGCGGTAGGCTCATCCAGAATGAGCAGCTTTGCATTCTTTGCAAGTGCCTTTGCGATCTCAACCAGCTGCTGTTTACCTACGCCAATATCCTTGATCAAAGTTCTGGAGGATTCCTCCAGTCCCACAATTTTCAAATATTTGTCTGCTTCTCCATAAGTTTCGTTCCAGTTAATGGAAAAGCTTTTGCCTTTTTCATTACCCAGGTACATGTTCTCACCGATGGTCATATACGGGATCAGAGCAAGTTCCTGGTGGATAATTACAATTCCTTTATGTTCACTGTCCTTGATGGTATTGAATTTACAGATCTCACCATCGTAAATAATATTTCCTTCATACGAGCCGTACGGATATATACCACTTAATACATTCATCAATGTAGATTTACCGGCACCGTTCTCACCTACCAGTGCGTGGATCTCGCCTTCCTCAACCTGGAGATTAACGTTGTCCAGTGCCTTTACACCTGGGAAAGTTTTGGTGATATTTTTCATTTCCAGAAGTATCTTAGCCAACTTAATTTCCCTCCCTTTCCACTGTTCATGCAGGCGGTTATATTCCCCGCCTGCATGTGATAAATTTCTTTCTTAAAAATTCTGATTATTTGATCTGATCCTCTGTGTAGTATCCGGAGTCGATCAGGATTTCTTTGTAGTTATCTGTTGTAACAACAACCGGATCGCAAAGGTATGTCGGGATGACACCTGTTCCGTTATCATAGGACTCTGTATCATTAACTTCCGGCTCCTCACCTTTCATGATGGAGTCAACCATTTTTACTACTGCAGATGCAAGAGCTCTTGTATCTTTGAATACGGACATTGCCTGTTTTCCTGCTACAAGGTTCTTAACGTTTGGTGTGTCACAGTCCTGACCGGTGATGATCGGATATTCTCCTGTGTAGGAAGCTGCCAGTGCATTCTCAACACCAAGTGCCGTGGAATCATTGGAGCAGAGAACTGCGTCAAGATTTGTTCCGTCAGAGTAGTTACCTGCGATGATGGTGTCCATTCTGTCCTGTGCTTTTGCGCTGTCCCAGTTAGCTGTGGCAACCTGCTCAAACTCTGTCTGACCGGATTTTACTACCAGCTTTCCGTCATCAATGTATTTCTGGAGAACATCCATTGCACCACCGAAGAAGAAGTTACAGTTATTATCACCAGGATCTCCGGTGAACAGCTCGATGTTAAACGGTCCATCCTGATTATCAAGATCCAGTGCATCTACCAGGTACTCGCCCTGTTTCTGTCCTACTTTGTAGTTATCGAATGTTGCATAATAGGAAACTGCATCGGAATTCATAAGAAGACGGTCATAGGAAATAACCGGAATTCCTTTTTCTTTGGCCTGCTTCAGCGGCTCGCCAAGGCTGCTTCCGTCGATGGATGCCACAACCAGAAGGTCGCATCCGTTTGCTACCTGGTTCTCAAGCTGGGAAACCTGTGTGCTTACGTCGTTGGATGCATACTGAAGGTCTACTTCATATCCTGCTGCCTCCAGCTCTTTCTTCATGTTCTCGCCATCCTGGTTCCATCTCTGGAGATCCTTGGTCGGCATGGTAACACCGATCAGTTTCTTGTCTGCTGCCTGTGCTGTTGCTGCCGGAACTACCACCATACCAGCTACCATTGTCGCGCAAAGAAGTGCAGATACCATTTTTCTTTTCATTGTAAAATCCTCCGTTTCATTATTTATTTTTGGAATCACGTTTCCTTTGATGATGTTACTATAGCACAGGACTGTCTGGACATAGTTGGCAATGACAGAGACATTTTTTTGCAAAAGAAAAATGCCTTGCACGAAGCAAGACATTTTTGCGCCAAAAATCTGCTATTGATTTTTGTCATAATTGTGTATTATTGCGCATATGGATACACTGCCACATTACTTGCAGAATTTCACCACCACATATATGCCGGTATGCAATCTGTTCTGCATTACTCTGTATCATAATCTGTATTGAGATATACTTCATCCCTTCTGTGGAAACCGCCGTCAATGATCACCTCATCCATATTATCCCTTGTAACGGCAACCGGTTCCAGCACTTTCGCCGGGATATCATAGCTTCCATCGTTCATGGTATCTGTCACATCTGACGGAAGCTTTCCCTCTTCTGCCATCTTCACCGCATATTCAGCTGCCTGGCATGCCAGATCTTCAATAGATTTAAATGCTGTCATGTACTGGGTTCCTTCCACAATACGCTGACAGGCTGCCAGATCTCCGTCCTGTCCTACCACGATCACCTGCCCCGCAAGCTGGTTCTCCGCAAGAACCTGGATCACCTGGCTGGCAATATCATCATTTCCGCACATGATTCCCTTTACATCGGGGTACTCTTCCAGTGCCTCCTCCACATAATCTGCTGCCAGCTCCGCGACCCAGCCCTCACAGTTGGCTTCGTAAACCACCTTCAGATCACTGTTTTTCAGAGTGTCTTCAAATCCCTCTTTTACCATGTCCACATTGTTATCTGAAGCAGATCCCTGGACCATAAAAATCTTTCCGCCATTAGGGATCGCTTCCATCATGGACTGTGCCATGACCTCTCCGACTTTCCGGTTATCAAAGGAAATATACATGTCTGTATCCGCATCATTTACCATACGGTCATAGGAGATCACCCTGATTCCTACATTGTGGGCACGCTCCACAGCCTCAGATAATGCCTTGCAGTCTCTGGCAATGATCACGATCACATCCATATGCTTCTTGATAAAATAGTCGATCTGGCTGATCTGCTCTTTTGTATCTGCTCCCGCATCCTGAACATTCACTTCCGCTCCCAATTCCCTTGCGGTCGCCACGAATGCATCCCTGTCACGAATCCACCTCTCAATAACAAAGGAATCCACTGTAAGACCGATCTGAATTTTCTTTTCACCACTGTCTTCCTCTGTATCGTTTTCCTGTGCAGCTGTCTGCTCTGTTTTTTCGGAAGCGCAACCATTCAGCATCAATGTCAACAGACACAGCAAGATCAACAGCTTCCTGATCATTTTCCCCCCGCTCATATTGTCTACCTCAACCTCTCCCTGAATTCACTTGGTGTCACACCTTCATATTTTTTGAATATCCTGCTGAAATAATTTGGATCACTGTATCCGGATTCCGCGCAGATCTCCTTGATGGAAAGCCCGGAATCCTTGAGAAGTTCCCTTGCATTCCGAAGCCGGATTTCTGTAAGGTACTCAATAAAGTTTCCTCCTGTCTCCTGCTTGAAGAGCTTGCTGAAATAATAGGGACTGATATCCACTTCCCGCGATACTTCATCCAGCGAGATATCTTTTTTGTAATTGTCCCGGATATAGGACTTTGCTTTTTCGATGATGGATACTGCCTCTTTTTCCCTTGCACTTTCCATGTTGCTGCAGATCTCCGAGGTTTTGTCCAAAAACCATTTTTTCATGCCTTCCATATCTGTACACGCCTGAAGTTCATGAATATAATTTCTGCGGTAGCTGATGGCATATTTCACGGTTCCGGCAAAAAAGGCCTTTTTTTCCACTCCCATCACAAGTTCCAGCACCTTGATCTGCATATCCTCCATACTAACTCCCGGCTGGTTCTCCATCCACCGGAAAAATTCTTCCGCGCAGTTTAAGGCTCCTGCCACATCCTTGTCGATCACTCGGTTTTCATAGCGGCGCTCCAGGTCTCTTGGATACTCCCCGTCGTATTTCTGCGCTGCCGGAACATCCTCGATATGGATCACATGGCTGGTACTTTCCCGAAGTGCGATCATCGCCTCCTTGAAAGATTCTTTCATGGTGCTTCCCAGTTCCTTCACCCGACCGATACCACAGCGAAATTTACTGTCGATCCTGCTTTCCAGCTTATGTACCATGTTTCTGGTCCTTGTTACCACTTCCACGCGCTCCTCATAAGACTCCTTGGGATTTCGGTACGGAACAAGGATCACAATACGGTTTCCCATGATGGGGCCCACCAGACATTCAAAAAATCCCTGAGCGATCTCCCGGAATGTAGAATAAAATTTATTGGCCTTTACACTGGCTCCCACTGCATTGGTAAGCACTCCGTTTTCTGTGGAATCCCCGAATTCTGCCACGATCATATATCCGTATTCTTCCTGGATATCCAAAAGTTCCTTGTAATTATCCTGATATGTCTGAAAATCATCCTGCAGAAGGATATTATTGATATATCCGCTTTCAATCATGGGCACAACGGTTTCCAGTTTTTCACGGATCTTCAGATCATCGCTTCGTTTCTGTCTTGTGGAATCCACCTGATCCATAGCTTTTGAACAGGTTTCCAGGATTACTTTTTTGTTGACCGGCTTGGTCAGAAATTCCATAACTCCCAGGTTTACGGCTTCTTTTGCATAATTGAATTTATCGTAGGCAGTGATGATCACAAACACTACAGATCTGTTGAATTTCTGGATCTCCCGGATGGCCTGGATTCCGCTCAACCCCGGCATCTGGATATCCATAAAACAGATGTCCGGCGGATATTTTTCCGCTTCTTCCACAACTGCACGGCCGGTTTTTGCAGTATGGATCTCACATTCATTTCCATAATTGGAACTTATGATACTTTTCAGGGATTCCAGCATGATCCCTTCATCATCAGCAAGCAGGATTCTGTACATTATTTTCGCTCCTCTCCACAGGAATGTTGATCACAACCTCTGTTCCCATTCCTTCCCCTTCACTGTAAATTTCCATCAGTCCGTCCTGTTCATAGTACAGTTCCAGACGGCTGATCACGTTATTCATACCAATTCCCGTGGAATCCCCCTCACTAGAACTGTTGTGGATCTTTTTGGAAAGAACTTTCTCAATCTGTTCTTTCGTCATTCCCTGTCCGTTATCCCGGACACTGATCTCAATATGATCTTTCCAGCGTTCCACACTCAGTTCAATATGGCCTTCCCAGTCAATATTGCGGATTCCATGATTGACCGCGTTTTCCACAACCGGCTGCAGGATCATGCTGGGAACACGCACATTTTCCACATCACATTCCACCTTTTTGGAAAAATGGATATCTCCTGCAAAACGCACATTCAGTATGTAAATATAATTGTCTACTGCTTCCAGCTCTTCCTCCAGTGTAGCATCTTCCTCACCCTTCTTTACATTATAACGGAAAAAATCTGCCATCTTTTCCACAAAAATACTGGTTTTTTCCGCATCCTCCATCATGGCGAGCTGTGCTCCTGCATTCAGGGAATTAAAAAGAAAATGCGGGTTGATCTGGGACTGGAGATATTTCAGCTGTGCTTCCTTCAGATGTGTCTCCATCAGAAGTTCCCGTTCCATCATCTGCTGCTCTTTTTCCATACCTGCCTTTGTCCTTGCGATGTAAAGGCCGAGATTCTCCACCATGGTATTAAAAGCCCTTGTCACCACCCCCAGTTCATCTTTGGCATCGGTTGGCGGCATCTTCACATTAAAGTTTCCCTGACCTACCAGCTGTGCGGTTTCCGCCATGTTTGTCAGCGGCCGGAACATCCCTCTTGTAGCCATGATCAGAAGGATCATTCCGCAGACTACCCCCAGAAGCATGATCACCGTATTGCTGATCTCCAGATATTTCATAACTGCCCGGAGAGCCCCGTAGGTCTGGGAATTTTCTTTAAAAAGCTGCTTGTTCAGTTCATCCATGGAGCTTTGGATATAGCTGTAAAGTTCCAGGCTCTCGTCGTATTTCAGCTTGTACTTTTCCACATTTCTGCCTCGCTTGGCAGCTACGGTTCCTGCTGTGCAGGACAGATAGGATTCGGACATTTTCCGGATCTTTTTCTCCAGAAGTTTTACAGAATCCTCTATATTCTGATCATTGAGCTTTTCCAGTTCCTGCCTGTATTTGGCTTCGTTCTGGTAATAATCCATCAGTGCCTGGGAACTTTTTACCTTCAGATACTGATACATGCTGTCCTGTACATCCTCAAAAACCTGCCCCAGTTCTGTGATCTGGGCATTGCTGGCGTATACATCATCCATCTCCTGCATGGAATTGTTGATCCGGACATAAAACAGCATGTTGATCGTAAACATCAGCGCCGCAAGGACGCCTACCTCGATCACGATCTTGCTGACAAGAGAAAGGTCACTCCACCGAAGCTTTTTCATCTGTGTCTGCCTCCCTTCTCATTTTTTCCACCGCTGCCCGGTCAAGAAAATTAATGTCTACATTATAATAAGAATTCGTTCTTCCATCTTTGATATAATTGGTAAGCGCTTCCACACTGTATTGTCCCAGCTGTGTGGTATCCACGTCGCAGGTCACGGAAATGACACCTTTTTCCACTGCTGCCAGGATATCCTCCGATGTGTAATAACCGATAATCTTAACTTTTCCTGCAAGGTTGAAGTCCAGCACTGCCTGTCTGGCACATTCCGTGGTCTCCTCATCCATGCACACCAGAATATCCGGAATGTTCCGTTTCTGCTGAAAAATATCCGTAACTGCTTCCTCGGTTTCAAAGGTTCCTGTAGACAGAAGATTTCTTCCCCTGATCTGGATATCATTATTTCCGGCTGCCTTTTGCACAGAATTGCTGATCTGGGTATAGATCTGGCTTTCGTTCATATCATCAATGTCTCTTTTCTGAAGGATCAGGATCTTTTCCGTATCTTCGTCCACATAACTGGAAACAAATTCCCCGTAAGCCATGCCCAGCTGATAATCGCTGACACCCACAAAACTCTGCCGCCTGCTGTGCACCGCGTCACTCATGACTGTGACCACTGGTATGCCATTTTCTACTGCAGTATCAATGGCTTTCTCCAGACCGGATTCCCCGTTGTACTGCAAAATGATCCCGTCTGCCTTGGCCGCAATACTCATGTTCATGTAGTCCAGTTTGTCATAGGAGGTTCCCCGATCCGGTCCCATGATTTCCAGAAGGACGTCGTTCTGTGCCGCAGTTTTCCGTGCACTTGCATATACAGCCTGCCAGAACTGGGAATCCGGACTGTCCACGATCAGGTCATACTGATACTGATATACTTTTTCTTCTTTTTTCTCAAGACCTGCTTTTTTTGTAATGCCGCTGTAATAGGATTCTCCTGTCATATAGATCAGAACTGCGATCGCTGCAAATATACACAGGATATATACTGGTTTCCTCTTCATGTCATACTCTTCTCCATCTGTAATGCCGGTTTATGATAATATTTTTGCAACATTATAAATTTTTCATATAGTTTATCATCTTTTCACAGAAAAGTCACCGCTATCCATAGAATTTCTGTGCATTTTCATGTTATATTAATAACCATAAACTTGCCAAAGGAGGCCAGCAATTATGACAAACGCAACCAAACTTGCTCTGGAAGAATCCCTGAAACGTCTGCTTCTTAAGAAGCCTTTAGATAAGATCACCATCAACGACCTGACTACAGACTGCGGGATCAGCCGCATGACTTTTTATTATCATTTCAAAGATATCTACGATCTTGTGGAGTGGAGTTGTCTGGAGGATGCCAGGATCGCCCTCCAGGGCAAAAAAACTTCTTCTACCTGGCATGAGGGACTTCTTCAGATCTTTGATGCCGTAATGGAAAACAAACCGTTCATCTTAAATGTATACCGCAGCGTTGGACGGGAACAGATCGAGAATTATCTGTTTGCGCTCACCTGTGATCTGCTGATGGGTGTGGTAACTGAGAAATCAAAAGACATCCTCATTACAGAAGAGCAGAAAATTTTTATCGCAGATCTCTATAAATACAGCTTTGTAGGCATTATGCTGGACTGGATCAAAAATGGCATGCGCGAAGATTACCACGGAATCGTGGATGACACCGCAACTGCACTGTATGGATGTATCGACAATGCCATCCACAATTTTGCCGCAAAAAACAAAACTGCCGGTGTGCGTACAGAATAAAAACTTATCAAAACAGGCATAATGATAAAAAACTGAACATTTCCGGTGTTTTGTAAATAGAATCTTTTTTCCGGATGGGCTATCATAGCCTCAACAGCAACAAAGAACAGTTAATCCGATACAAACAGGTATCTCATTTACGAAAGGTGGATGTCATATGTCAGATAAAAAAGGATTCATGGGACTTGCAGCACTTGCGGCAGCCGGAGCCGGCGCAGCCATGCTGATGAAAAAAACAAAAGAGATCAATGAAGAGGAAACTTTCCATGTAAAGGAAACTACCGAGAACTACCGCAATACCGAACGTGGAAAATATGCCAAAAACGGCAAGGGGATCTATTATTCCAACGGTAACTATGAAGCTTTTGCCCGTCCGGAGAAGCCGGAAGGTGTGGATGACAAACATGCTTACATCGTAGGAAGCGGCCTTGCTTCCCTGGCAGCTGCCTGCTTCCTGGTCAGAGATGCACAGATGCCCGGGGACCATATCCACATCCTGGAAGCCATGGACATTGCCGGCGGTGCCTGCGATGGAATTTTTGATCCGTCCAGAGGTTATATCATGCGTGGCGGCCGTGAGATGGAAAATCATTTCGAATGTCTCTGGGATCTTTTCCACAGCATTCCTTCCCTCGAAAAGCCAGGTGCTTCTGTTCTGGACGAATTTTACTGGCTGAATAAGCATGACCCCAATTATTCTCTGTGCCGTGCAACCGTTAACCGTGGGCAGGACGCTCATACCGACGGAAAATTTAACTTAAGCCAGAAGGGCTGCATGGAGATCATGAAGCTGTTTATGACAAAGGATGAGGATCTTTACGACAAAACCATCGAGGATGTTTTCGATGATGAAGTGTTTGATTCCACCTTCTGGCTGTACTGGAGGACCATGTTCGCATTTGAGAACTGGCACAGTGCTCTGGAGATGAAGCTTTACTTCCAGCGTTTCATCCATCACATTGCAGGCCTTCCGGATTTCAGTGCCCTGAAGTTCACCAAGTACAATCAGTATGAATCCCTGATCCTTCCTATGAAAAAATATCTGGAGGATGCAGGTGTTGACTTCCAGTTTAATACCGAGGTCACAAACGTGATCTTTGATTTCAAGGATGGCAAAAAGATCGCCTCCGCCATTGAATGTAAGGTAAAAGGTGTGGAACAGGGCATTCTTCTTACTGAAAATGATTATGTTTTTGTCACAAACGGAAGCTGTACAGAAGGCACCATCTATGGCGACCAGAATCATGCTCCAAACGGTGACGCAGAAGTCCGCACCAGCGGCGTATGGTCCCTGTGGAAAAATATCGCAGCCCAGGATCCGTCCTTCGGACATCCGGAAAAATTCTGCTCTGATATTTCCAAAACAAACTGGGAATCTGCTACCATCACGACTCTGGATGACCGCATCATCCCGTATATCACCAATATCTGCCAGCGTGACCCGCGTTCCGGCAAGGTTGTTACCGGCGGTATCGTAAGCTGCCAGGATTCCAAATGGCTCTTAAGCTGGACCATCAACCGTCAGGGACAGTTCAAGGAGCAGGATCCGAAGAAAGTCTGCGTATGGGTATACGGACTGTTCACCGATGTTCCTGGTGACTATATCAAAAAACCGATGAAAGAATGTACCGGTAAGGAAATTACCGCTGAGTGGCTGTACCACCTGGGTGTTCCGGTAGATCAGATCGACGACATGGCTGAAAACAGTGCTGTCTGCGTTCCGACTATGATGCCGTATATCACTGCATTCTTTATGCCCCGCGCCAAAGGTGACCGCCCGGATGTTATCCCGGATGGATGCGTAAACTTCGCATTCCTGGGTCAGTTTGCAGAGACTCCACGTGATACCATATTCACAACAGAGTATTCCGTACGTACCGCAATGGAAGCTGTATATGGACTTTTTGGTGTAGACCGTGGTGTTCCGGAGGTATGGGGAAGCGTTTACGATATCCGTGAACTTCTGGACAGCAGTGTGAAACTGATGGATGGAAAATCTCCCCTTGAGATCCAGCTGCCAGGACCTCTGAATGCACTGAAAAAACCACTTCTCAATGTTGTAAAGGGTACTGTGGTTGAAAAGGTGCTCCGGGATCATAATGTGCTGAAGGATTATATGTAAGATATACAGCCTGCCAGACAAATATTCTCAATCCGAAAATTAAGATTTGAACACAGTAACGGAGCCTCCGGTTCTATTCGTGCAGCAATCCCCCCGAAATACTTCTCGCGCGGTATTTCCGGGGGATTATTTTATTTTCTGATACTTATTTTCCCAGTGTTTCATTCATACTTCCGGAACGGAAGCCCTGAAGATCCAGAGTCACGTAAGAAAATCCCAATGTGCGGAATTTCTCTGTGATCTTTGTTCTTGTTTCATTATCTGCAATTTTCAGGATATCTTCTTCCGGAACCTCGATCCTTGCCATGGTACCGTGGATACGGACACGGAACTGATGGAATCCCAGATCCATGAGAAACTGCTCGGCCTGGTCTACCATGTGAAGTTTTTCCTCGGTGATGGTCTCACCGTATACAAATCTGGAAGCAAGGCAGGCAAAGGATGGCTTGTTCCAGGTTGGAAGGTTCATGCCCTTTGACAGCTTGCGAATCTCTTCTTTATAGAGGCCGGCCTCCTGGAGAGGACTTCGGACCCCAAGCTCCTGAATGGCTCTTTTTCCAGGACGGTAATCTCCCAGGTCATCCATATTGGAGCCTTCCACGATCATGTTCATATGGTGGGATTTTGCTGCTTCCCAGAGTTTGGTGAAGATGGCTTTTTTGCAGATGTAGCAACGGTCCGGCGGGTTCTGGCGGAAGCCTGGAATGTCGAATTCGTTGATCTTACAGATCTCCTGTCGGATATGATTTTCCTGGCAAAAATCCTCTGTTTCTTTCAGCTCTCTGTCAGTAAAGGAGCAGGGACATGCGGTAATGGCCATGGCCTTGTCGCCAAGTGTTTCCTGTGCGGCTTTCAGAAGAAACGTGGAGTCTACGCCGCCGGAAAATGCTACGGCTACGCTTCCCAGAGAGCGGAGGATTTCCTGGAGTTTTCTGTATTTTTCTTCAAGTGTGATGTTGTCTGTTGCTGGCATATGTTCTGTCACCTCGTAATTTGTAAAATATTATTTGTGTATTATTGTAAACGATACCTTTTTGTCCTACAAGCATTTTCTTTCTGATGGATACACTATAAAATTTGTAAGTATATCCGGACGATCTATCCGGCTCATAAGCTTTTCGTAAAATTATCTTCCACAAAATTTTTACAGAACAGGAAAGACTTCTTCCTGGAGGACTCTTTTATGTCATTGGAGCATTACGAAATAATTTTCCATGATATAAAATAGGACCGGAAACGCAGCATATGCCACGCTTCCGATCCTTCCTTTTTTACAATTATCACATTTCGATCACATCAAGATCATCCGGAATAAACAGATTTCCGTGATAATACTCTCTGCCTTCTGCGCCGTAGAGTTCTTTACGTTTCTTAATGTTCTTATCCTCTGTATGATACAGTACAAGGTTTTTCACGCCAAGATTTTCAGCAAGCTCGCTGGCATCCTTGACTGTGGAGTGATGTTTCTCATAAGGATTGAAGATATCACGCTGTCCGTACAGGCAGAATGCTTCGTGGAACATCCAGTCACTGCCTTTGGCGTATTTCTCCTCGCACTCGTTGTATGGCTCATCGCCACAGCAGGTAAGTACCTTTCCACCATCGTAGATCATCTGGAATCCGAACTGTTTTGCCTTGGTGGAACCGATGTCAAAGAAGGTCACTTTCTTATTGAGGATCGTTCTCTCCTCACCGTCTTTTACTTCGATCAGGTGAAGTCTGTCACCAATGTACTGTGTCTCCTTTTTATTCAGAAGCTTAAAGGCCATGTCTTTCAGAAGTCCGATCACCTCATCATGGGCATAGATATTCGCCTCGCCCTGGTAAGTACCTTTTTTCATGTTCTGGCAGATGATGCGGATCACCCAGACGATTCCCATGATATGGTCTACGTGCTTATGTGTAACAAAGATCTCATGGACATCCATCAGGTCAATACCTGCCTTCTTCAGCTGGGAAAGTACAGTATTTCCGCCGCCTCCGTCAACCAGAAAATGGCCGTACTCATCGCTGAGCACGAAACATGTATTGTAGCATTCTGTTACCAGTGCGTTACCTGTTCCAAGCATGGTTAATTTCATTGTTTTTCTCCTCCTGTATAGCCCTGGTCATCAAACATTCTGCCACCCATTGCTTTTGTTTTCTGACACTCTCACCGGCTGCTTCAGACCATATTGCAGATACCTGCATAACAGCCTTATGTTTTCTCGTTTTTTCTGTGTTTTTCGTGTCCAATGATAACATTATGGAGAAATATTTTCAATAAATTTCTATAAAAAGAGCCTCTTTCCTCCCTGCACTCTGCACATTGGACATAGAAAAGCTTTCTTTGCGCTCCATTATTTTTATGTTACAATGGTCCCATATCAATAATTATAACTGGAGGGATTTCTAATGAAGATCACAATCTTAAACGGCAGTCCGCGCCACAACGGCAACACACAGATCATGGCCGATACCTTTGCAAAAGCTGCTCAGGAAAACGGTCATACAGCAACTGTTCTGAACATTGCAAATTTACATATCCGCGGATGCATGGACTGCAAATACTGCTACTCCCATGAGGGCAAATGTGTACAGGATGATGATATGAAGAAGGTTTTTGCGGAGCTTTCTGATACCGACCTTCTGGTATTTGCATCACCAGTTTACTGGTTTGATATCACCGCACAGCTGAAAACCGTAATTGACCGTATGTATGCATGGGGAAGTATCGGATTTCCGTTCCACAAAACAGCTCTGCTCCTGGATGCAGGCGCAGATCATGTCTTTGATGCAGCCATCGCTCAGTACAAGGCCATGACCTCTTATCTGAAATGGGAAGATATGGGTATTGTCACAGTTCCCAATATGCTGGAAAAAGGCAGCATGAAAGTCTGTCCGCAGCTGGAAGAGGTTAAGGAACTGGCAGCCAGACTGTAATTTTTGTATCACAAAGGGGAGCAGTCACATGGTTGACCATGGCTGCTCCCCCTTTTACATTTTTCTTATTACAGCATTTCTATCTCCGTCTCAAAATACTGCTCCTGAAACCGGACCTGTTCCATGATCTCCTCTGCTGTCATGGTCTTATCCTCCGGAACTGCCACCCACTTGTCTTCCACATCATTGAGGCGGTGGATAATGGCGATCACTTTTCCTGATCTGTCCGTTTCATTTTTCTTCCTTTGTCAAACGGATATTCGCAATCCGCATTTGTTACGTAACTCATGATCAATCTCTCATTCTTTTACATTCCGTCAGAAAAACTGACCTTCTCATTTCAATCCGTTCTTCTCTTTACCAGATCTTCGCCTCTACTGCTGCACGCTCAATGCCAAGCCCCTTCATATATCGATCCATAAATGCGTTGAATCCTTTCACGCCTTCTGCTTCCGGCGCCAGTGTGCTGCCTTCGTTTCCTTTGAAGACATTTTCATCCAGGAAATCCGCAAGGTCTTCGCCGTCTTTTTTGTTGATCATATAAGATGCCAGAAGTGCGATTCCCCAGGCTCCGCCTTCTCCTGCTGTGGACATTACGGATACCGGCGCATTTACCGCATCTGCAAGGATCTGCTGGCCAACACCCTTTGTCTTAAAGAGGCCGCCGTGGCCCAGAAGCTTATCGATCTTTACGTGCTCCTGATTGAGAAGGATATCCAGACCTACACGCATAGCTCCAAGACAGGTATAAAGATTGTTTCTCATAAAATTGGCAAGTGTAAATTTGCTCTCCGGAGAGCGGACAAACAGAGGACGTCCCTCCTCAAAACCGGTCATATGCTCACCGGAGAAATAACAATAGGAAAGAAGTCCGCCACAGTCCGGATCGCCTTCCATGGCTTTGTTATAAAGAGTTCCGAACAGTTTGTTCATATCTACTTCCATGCCCATAGCTTCTGCAAATTCCTTAAACACATTTACCCATGCGTTCAGATCCGAAGTACAGTTGTTGGAATGTGCCATGGCAACCGGATCTCCTGCCGGAGTGGTAACCATGTCGATTTCTTTATACGGTTTGGAAAGTGCCTTCTCCAGGACGATCATGGCAAATACAGATGTTCCCGCAGAAACATTTCCGGTACGCCGACGGACACTGTTTGTGGCAACCATACCGGTTCCTGCGTCTCCCTCAGGCGGACACATCGGGATTCCAGCTTTCAGCTTTCCACTTACATCCAGAAGCTTTGCGCCTTCCTCAGTAAGAACTCCTGCATCCTGACCTGCCACCAGAGCTTTCGGCATAATATCGCGAAGCTTCCATGGGAAACCATAAGGCGCAACCAGTTCATCGAACTTCTGAACCATCTCCTCGTTATAGTCCTTCGTTTCACTGTCGATTGGGAACATACCTGCCGCATCACCGATACCAAGAACTCTTTTTCCGGTAAGTTTCCAGTGTACATAGGCCTCCAGAGTGGTGATGTAATCGATGTCTTTTACATGCTCCTCACCATTAAGGATTGCCTGATACAGGTGGGCAATGCTCCATCTCTGAGGGATATTGTAATGGAAAAGCTCTGCCAGCTTCTCAGAGGCTTCTCCTGTGATGTTGTTTCTCCAGGTACGGAACGGGACCATCAGCTCTCCCTCTTTATTAAACGGCATATAGCCATGCATCATGGCACTGACACCAAACGCACCTACGCTTATAAGCTCCACTCCATATTTTTTCTGAACATCTTCTGCCATATCCTGGTAACTGCCCTGGAGACCTTTCCAGATCTCCTCCAGGCTGTATGTCCAGATACCATCCACATACTGGTTCTCCCATTCATAGGCTCCGGATGCGATGGGCTGGTTCTTATCGTCCACCAGAACTGCCTTGATCCTTGTGGAACCAAACTCAATACCAAGAGCCGTGCGATTCTCAAGAATTGCTGTTTTTGCCTCATTTAATCCCATTGTAAAAAACCTCCCGTATTATTTGCTGAAATACATGCTGTTCCATCTCAGCTCATTCTGCAGATTCCGGATCGTTGTATCGCCGTCAATATAAACCGCTTCAATCCCCATAGCTGCTGCCCAGTCTCCCATCTGCTCTGCAGTAAGGTCATAGGTAAATGCAGTATGATGTGCACCGCCTGCAAGGATCCATGCCTCTGCTGCTGTGGAAAGGTCCGGCTTCGGAGTCCAGAATACAGTACCTACCGGAAGTGCAGGCATCGGTTTCTCTGTTTTCTTACACTCAACCTCATTGATCAGCAGACGGAAACGGTCGCCGAGATCAACCAGGGATGTTGCGATTCCAGGGCCTGTCTTAGAAGTAAATACCAGTCTTGCAGGATCTTCACGATCTCCCATGGAAAGCGGGCATACACGCATGCTGACCTTGCCATCAGCAACAGATGGGCAAACCTCCAGCATATGTGCCTCAAGGATTCCCTCTTTACCAGGTACCAGGTTATAAGTGTAATCCTCCATAAAAGATGTACCCTTGGCGTCCTTTTTGCCGGCTGCCATGATCTTCATCAGGCGAACCATAGCTGCTGTTTTCCAGTCACCCTCGCCACCGAAGCCATAGCCTTTTTCCATCAGTCGCTGGATTGCAAGTCCCGGAAGCTGTTTCAGGGCGCCCAGATCACCAAAGTGTGTTACGATAGCCTGATAGTTTTTCTCCTCGAGGAAGCGCTCAAAACCGATCTCGATCCCTGCCTGGACTGCTACATGCTTCTTAAATTCCTCAGGGTCACGTCCATCCAGAATCATATCGTATTTATTATAATATTCTTCTACCAGAACATCAATATCTCCCTGGCTTACATCCTGAACATATTCTGCGATCTCGTTAACCGGATAAGCATCGATCTCCCATCCGAATTTCATCTGAGCCTCAACCTTATCGCCCTCTGTTACAGCTACGTTTCTCATATTGTCGGCTACACGGCATACACGGATATGGCTGCTCTCCATGATACCAACTGCAGTACGCATCCAGGATGCCAGACGCTCCTGGACCTTTTTGTCTGCCCAGTGTCCTGCAATGACTTTTCTCTCGATTCCCATGCGGGTTACCATATGGCCAAACTCACGGCCGCCGTGTGCGGACTGGTTCTCATTCATAAAGTCCATATCAATGGTGTCATAGGGGATTTCCACATTGAACTGTGTATGAAGATGGCACAGCGGTTTGCGATACTCTTTAAGGCCAAGGATCCAGGATTTTGCCGGGGAAAATGTGTGCATCCACGCGATCACGCCGGCACAGTTTTCATCTGCATTGGCATCATTAAAGGTTTTACGGATCAGCTCATTTGTGATCAGCGTTGGTTTCCATACAACCTCAAACGGAAGTACACCGGATTTATTCAGTTCCTCTACGATGATCTTTGAATGCTCGGCTACCTTGCGGAGACATTCATCTCCGTAAAGATCCTGTGAACCTGTGCAAAACCAGAATTTGTAATCTCTTCCTGTTTTCATGTGAAAATTCCTCCTTGAAATATAAAATTATATAATATGCATAACATTCCTGAAAATCTGTAACACATTTCTGTTTCCAACATGTGTCCAGCCTTCTGAAATGTTATAAAGTTCTCTGTAAAATATGTCATGTTTCATTATCTGATAAGTGATTATCTCTCTGCCCTCATGCATTTGTGTTCATATTCCTGTCTTCACACTGCTGCCCCGTACGATCAGCTCCGGCCGGATCAGCCGTTCCACCTTACTCTCTTCGTCCGGCACGCCACTTAATTTTTCCAGGAGAAGCTTTGCTGCCATCTCACCCAGTTTTTCCTGGGGATGGGTGATAGTAGTGATTCCCTGCCCCTGTCTTGCGTACAGCGAATTGTCATAACCGGTCACCGCAACATCCTCCGGGATCTTTTTGCCCTGACGTTCCAGTTCTTCCATGACCTGGACAGCGATCTGGTCGTTGTAGCACACGATCCCATCCGGAAAGCTGTTCTGTCGGACCATGTTCCGGACCATAAGAGCCGGCTTTTTTCGCCGGTCCTCGGTGTGAAACCAGACCACCTTATCCGGATCATAGGCAATTTCATGCTCCTGCAAAGCCTTCACATAGCCCTTATGCCGTTCGATTCCCTGACGGTCATCTGCCTTGAAAAATCCCGCGATGTTGCGCCTGCCGGAGTCCAGGAGATGTTTTGTCACAAGATAACCGCCTCCTGCGTCATCCATGAGGATGTGGGGCTTTTCCTGCATCTCCGTATACAGTCCCTGGATAAAAATATAGGGGATCTGATACTTGTCCAGTGTTTCGTACAGGCTTACATGTCTGCACAACAACTCACTTTTGCTGGGTTCGATGATCAGTCCGTCAATTCCCTTGCTGATCAGCTCTTCCAGGAATCTTGCCTCCTTCTGGCGGCTGTTTCCTGTATTTTTCAGGATGATACTGTACCCGTTATCGGACAGCACCTCATCGATTCCCTGGATCAGCCTTGGAAAAATATAATCCGAGATATATGTAGTCACCACTGCGATGTTTCCGGTCCCGTGAATCTGACGGAGCACATCCGCACAGAAGGTTCCTTTTCCCTGAAAGGATTCTATGTATCCATCTCCTGCCAGGATCCCCAGAGCCTTTCGCACCGTATGCCTGCTCAGCCCATAGCGTACACTGAGCTGGTTTTCAGAGGGAAGCTTCTCACCCGGACGGATCTTTCCGGAAAGAATGTCTGTTTTCATTTCTTCCATGAGTGCATAATATTTTGCTTTTCCGTTTTCTGCCATAAGCTCCTCCCTTCGTTTGTATTATTCTTCCTTCAAACATCGGATGTAAAACGGACATTTATATTTTCATCTGTAATCATTTTATAACTTGTATATACATACGAACAAGTTGTTTTTTTATTATTTAACAAAAGTTCCATATAAAAAAGGCCGGAACACCTTCCCCAATTTGGTGTTCCGGCCTGTATATACTGCTTTTTTATCTCAACGTTTCTGCCTTATCGTAAAGCGGGCCTTCTGCTCCGCCTTGCTATCTTTGTTCAGAAAAAACGCCTTCTCCATATTTGTTAAAACTATTCTCCAGTCCCCTGATGTACCTTATATTTAGCGGTACATCTTCATATAATCCCCATGTGCCTCGATCAGCTCATCACACATTGCCTGGATGTCTTTGATGTTCAGCTCTGCACCTGTGTGCGGGTCCATCATGGCTGCCTGATAGATCTTCTGGCGGTCTTTGGTCACTGCTGCCTCAATAGCAAGGAGCTGCGGGCTGACATTGGATGAGTTCATAGCTGCCAGCTGTGTAGGAAGCTTGCCGACTTTTACCGGATGTACACCAGTTCCGTCGATATAGCATGGAACCTCTACGCAGGCATCCGGCGGAAGGTTGTCAATGTAACCGTTGTTAAGAACGTTTCCACCGATCTTGTATGGTGTGTTTGTAACAACAGCCTCCATGATATAAGAAGCATACTCTTTACTTCTCTCATGGCCGATCTTGCCATCCTTGAGGATATCCTCGCGCTCTTTTTCCCAGCCCTCGATCTGTTTGATACATCTTCTCGGATATTCGTCAAGCGGAATATTGAACTCCTCGATCATCTCCGGATATTTGGATTTAATGAAGAACGGATTATACTCTGCATTGTGCTCACTGGACTCTGTGCAGTAGTAGCCAAGATGACGGATGTACTCATAACGTACCATATCCTCATGTTTCTCACCGGATGTATTCTTCTCCTCTGCAATTCTGCGGATCTCCGGGTACAGGTCGTTTCCATCTTTGTCATGGATCTCAAGAAGCCATGCCATGTGGTTGATACCTGCGATCAGCTCGGTACGTCCCTCAAGCTTGTCTTCCATTCCCATTCCCTCAAGAAGCTTCTGGGAGCAGACCTGAACACTGTGGCAAAGACCTACTGTACGAATCTTTGTGAAACGCTGCATATAACCGGTGAGCATTGCCATCGGATTGGAGTAATTCAGGAACAAAGTGTTCGGGCATACTTCTTCCATGTCCCGTGCAAACTCTTCCAGAACCGGAATGGTACGAAGTGCACGCATGATACCACCAATTCCCAGGGTATCTGCGATAGTCTGTTTGATGCCGTATTTCTTCGGGATCTCAAAGTCTGTAACTGTGCATGGCTCATATCCGCCTACCTGAATGGCGTTGACTACGAAATCTGCATCTCGAAGTGCATCTTTACGGTTCTCGGCACCGAGATAAGTTTTGATCACTGCGCGATCCTCATTTACGTTGTGGTTGATGGCACTTAAGATAATCCTGGAATCCTCCAGTCTCTTCTCGTCGATATCATAAAGTGCGATCTCGCTCTCGCGAAGTACCGGTGTGCACATACAGTCGCCAAGTACATTTCTTGCGAAAACCGTGCTTCCAGCTCCCATGAATGTAATTTTGATCATGTTCGTTTCCTCCTGCTTTCTTTGTTGGATCTCTTATCCGGAATTGTTATATTTTTCTTTAAAATTCCTGATTTTCTGCTATTTCTGCGGTGCAGTCCCGCTTCGTTTTCTTTGTGATCTTATCATACTACCAGAAACTTGTTTAAAATATGTACTTTGATGCTAATAATTGTTGTTTTGTTGCATGAGATACCTGGAAGTAATTTTCTATAACATTTCTTATGACATAAAAAACTCTCTGCCCGATACCAGAATTTTATATATTCTGGCACAGACAGAGAGTTTTTTTCTTCGTGAAATATATCACAGAATCAGTCCTCAGATTCCGTATAATCCCCTTTTTTCCCCTTCACTACAAGTTTTCTCTTTTCTTCCTTGTATTCTCTCGGACTTCTTCCTGTTCTTGCCTTGAATACCTTGGAAAAAGCCAGCGGATCTCCATACCCTACTTTTGCAGCTACTTCACTGACCTGAATATCTCCGTTTTTCAGAAGAGTCTTTGCCTTCTCGATGCGAAGATTCATAAGATATTCCTGCGGCGAGCATCCGAGGCTTTTTTTAAACGAGCTGGTAAGATAGCTCCGGTTGACACCAATGCGGTCTGCCAGCTCATTGATCTTCAGACGCTTGTCAAAGTTGGCTGCAATGTAATCCACTGCCTGCTCCACATAAACGGAATTGGGATATCTGTGGGATGGAAGAAGCTTGCCTTCTCTCAGACATGCATCCCGGTTATCTGTGATCAGGTCAGAAAAAAGAAGCAGCAGAAGTCCGTTCCGTTTCAGCTCATTTTCAAAAACGAGCTTGTTGGTCTGGACCATTGCATCAATATATTTTGCAGCATTTTCCATACAGTGGATCCTTCGGACCGGATTTTCCCGGCTGAAGCCGCTTACATGGATCACTTCCTCCGCAGTCATTCCCTCAAATCCTACCCAGCGATATGTCCAGGGATTGTCCATGTCTGCCTCATACCAGGCCTCCACACTGGATGGGATCAGAAATGCTTCTCCACCTGTCAGATGATACTGATGGCCATCCATCTCAAAAACTCCGCTTCCGGATTCCACGATATGAAGTACATGAGAGATCCTGTTATTTGGTCCAAATCGATGTCCCGGATCGCATTTTTCCCATCCACAATAAGTAAGACAGAGATCCACCGCACCTTTCTTTAAATTCTCCAGACATTTAAAGCTGTCCGAGCTTGTAAAACCAACTGTATGAAGCAACTTGTCACCTCCCTGATGTCATATATTATGTTTCTGCCTGTGAGCTGCTTCGCCACCCAATAACAGGCCGCCATATCCGGCGGCCTGTTATTTTTCTGGTCAGGCGGATGTTTTTCTGCAGACAGTTTTTATTCTATCATTTACAGAAATCAGCCCTCTGCTTCAATTGTATACAATACAGAATGGAAATCACCGTTTGTCTTATTGCAGTAGTCACGATCAACCGGGATTCCTGCATACATCAGCTCATTTCCGTAAGCTTTCAGGCACTTATCTTCCCATTTTACTTTGTAAAGCTGATCCTCGTCAAGACCCTTGAAGCGCAGACGCATCCAGGAAGCATTGACCTTGTTCAGTCTTTCATAGTATCCGGCAACTGCCTGCTTTTTGTCTCTGGAAACAACCATCCATGCAGTATCATTTCCTTCGAACGGGCTTAAGATACGGTAGAAATCACCCTCCACCTGGATCAGGTCACGATGTTCCTTCATGAATTCCACCTGTGCCTTTACCTCTTCGATCTCTTTGGCACTTAAAAGGTTCAGATCCAGCTCATAGCCAAAGGTTCCGAAATATGCCACATTTGCTCTTGTGGAAAGCGGTGTGGTACGGTGCAGCTGATGATTCGGTACTGCTGATACATGAGATCCCATGCTGACGATCGGATAAACAAAGGAGGTACCGTACTGGATCTTTTCTCTCTCAGCTGCATCGGTATCATCACTGGTCCATGTCTGCGGTGCAAAATACAGCATTCCCGGATCAAATCTTGCTCCGCCGCTTGCACAGGATTCAAAGAGAATGTCAGGGAATCTCTCTGTCAGTCTTGTATACAGCTCATATACACCAAGGATATATTTATGCATAGTCTTGCCCTGATCTGCTGCAGATGCGCCGCGGCTAAAAGGCTCGGACATGTAGCGGTTCATATCCCATTTAATGTAGGAAATGGAAGATTCCTCGATAACCTTGGAGATGGAATCATAAATAAAATCCACAACCTCAGGTCTGGAAAAATCAAGAACGTGCTGATGTCTTGAGTGGGACTCAAAACGGTCCGGTGCTCCGATGAGCCAGTCCGGATGTGCTCTGTAGCAGTCGCTGTTCTTGTTTACCATCTCAAGCTCTACCCAGAGACCGAATTTCAGTCCCATCTCCTCGATCTTGCGGGAAAGTCCGGAAATTCCGTTTGGAAGCTTATTCTTATTTACAAACCAGTCGCCAAGGCCCTGGTAATCATCGTTTCTGGTTCCGAACCATCCGTCATCCAGAACGAAAAGCTCTACCCCAACCTCTTTGGCTTTTTTTGCAATATTGAGGATTTTTTCCTCATCAAAATCAAAATAGGTTGCCTCCCAGTTATTAAGAAGGATCGGGCGTGCATGATTTCTCCATTTTCCGCGCATCAGGCGGTCACGGTACAGTCTGTGGTAAGCCTGGCTCATTCCGTTTAAGCCCTTATCGCTGTATACCATAACAACCTCCGGAGTCTGGAATTCCTCATCTCTGGAAAGCTCCCAGGAAAATCCCTGTGGATTGATTCCCATCATAACTCGTGTCATCTCGTAGGTGGAAACCTCGACCTGTGCAAGGAAGTTGCCGCTGTACACAAAGCTGAAGCCGAAAACCTCGCCTGTATCTTCTGTTGTATGAGGACGCTTCAGCGCGATAAACGGATTCTGCTCAGAGCTGGAGCCGGTTCCTGCAAGACTCTGTACAGCCTGTATACCCATCTCAAGTTTGCGTGTTTTTACATAGCGCTCACGTGCCCATGCACCGGAAAGATGGATCATCTCATAATCCATATCCGGGAACTCCACTGCTGCACTCATCACGTTCTCAAGACGGATCTTCTGATTCCCTTTCTGAACAAGGCGTGCACTTCTGGTGACCACCGGGTAATCCTCATATACGGAATATGTAAGAACAAGGTCTGTGTCCATCACAGAATCATGAAGTGTAATGTCCAGAGATGTTGCCTCTTCCTCGTTCTCTGTGTAGGTTGCCGGAAGACCGGCAAGCTTCTTCTTGCCGCCGTAAATCTCATGAGAAACATATTTGAAATCTACGATCTCGCTTCCGTTCTCCTGACGAACAGTAAGGGCAGGATTTCTGTAATCACCGGTTCCGTAAACAGGATACTCCTGTTTGGTATACTGCATGGAAAGAAGTCCCGGTTCCGGAACGCATACAGCCATCAGAGAACGCATGATCTCCTCGTGAAGATAACTGAAATCCTCTTTATCGCGGATAGCTTTTCCATAGTACAGATTCTCCATCTGGCCATTTTCCATGATACAGGTGATGTAGCTTAAATGTTTGTTATAAATGTGGAATGTCTTTGATCCCTCGTGAAATTTGATCGGCATAATTTTCTCCTTTTTTCGTTTACTGCGGATAAAAATATCCGCCTCTTTCCTTAAGAATCATCAAATAACTGTGCATTTTGGCATTTGCTTCGATAAAAATACCGCTGACAACCTCAATAACCAAATCCTCAGTTATATACATTGTCAGCGGTCTTGTATTACCTTATGTAATATTTCTGATTACAGTTTTCCACCGCTGGTAGCAATACCTTCGATAAACTGTTTCTGGAAGATCATGTAGATCACGATCATCGGAATGCAGGCGATCAGAGATGCAGCCATCAGTTCCGGGAATTTGGATACGTACTGGCCCTGCATCTTTGCAAGTGCGGAAGAAAGTACCAGCATATCCTTATCTGTATTAACGATCATCGGCCACATCAGATCTTTGAATGCGAATACAGCTGTGAAAATTCCAAGTGCGACCATACTGGATCTTGTAAGTGGTGCCATGATGTAAAGGAAGGTCTGACCGATGTTACATCCGTCAAGTCTGGCAGCCTCCTCCAGATCCTTCGGCAGTCCCATATATCCCTGTCTCAGAAGGAAAGTACCGAATGCAGTAACAATACCTGGGAATACAAGGGCAAAGATCGTATTCAGCATACCCATCTTGCTGACCATCAGGTACTGCGGGATGATGAAGATCTGTACCGGAACCATCATCTGGAACAGTACAAGACTGAAGCAGAGATCACGGCCCTTGAAGTTCAGTCGTCCAAATGCATAGCCTGCCATAGTTGCTGTAAGAACCGCACACACTACTCGGAAGAAGATCAGAAACAGTGTATTCTTGTACAGAAGCAGGAAGTTCATGTTATTGATAACAGAAATAAACGCGTCTTTTCTCCATATTTTCGGGAAAATGGTAAAAGGATCTACAGATGTTGCTTCCGTTACAGTTTTAAAAGCTGTCAGGATCATCCAGATAAATGGCACAAGCATCGTTATGGACACAATGATCAGTATGACATGTATTAAAATAGTGGTTAATTTCTTTTTTGTTTCCATACTATCCATGGTTAATCCCCCTTTTTAGTTGTAGAATACCCATTTCTTCTGACCGATCATCTGGAATACTGTCAGGATCATGGTGATAATAAGAAGTACTACTACGATCGTAGCGCCGTATCCCATGTTCTTATTGATAAATGCATATTTATAGAACAGGTAAACCAGTGACTGAGTCTTGGTAAGTGCCGGGTTTGACTTGTCAATAACCATATAGATCAGGTCGAATACCTGAAGGGATCCGATCACACGGGTAACAAGTACGAAGAAAATGGTTGGTGAAAGAAGCGGGACCGTGATGTTAAAGAATGCATTCACGCCTGTTGCACCGTCAATGGATGCTGCTTCATAATAATCTCTCGGGATTTCCTGAAGTCCTGACAGGAAAAGAACCATATTGTAACCGATGATAGACCATACACCGATGATCGCAACTGCAAATACTGCAATTTTCGGATTAGAAACCCAGTTTACATGAACATGGAAAACGTTATTGATAAGACCATAATCAGAGTTGAACAGCCATCTCCATACCATGGCTACCGCTGCCGGAGCTGCTACCATCGGAAGGAAGATGATGGTTCTGTAAATAGAACGGCCCTTCATCTTTCTGTTAAGAAGTACTGCAAGAACAAGTGCGATGACAATGGAAAAAGGGACCTCCACGATCGCATATTTGAATGTGTTGATCAGTGCCTGCCAGATCTCTTTATCTGCAAAAACCTTCTGGTAGTTCTGTAAACCGATAAAGATATTTCCTTTACCAAAATCTCCTGTCTTGAAAAAGCTCTGGTAAATAGTCTGGAAGATCGGAATGATGTTCAATACGATCAGTCCGATGGTTGTTGGGAGAATAAACAGCCAGCCCCAGAGGAACTCACTGCGCTCTCTCTTTGTCCGTGCCTGTGACTTGGTAGTTTTAGCCATAAGAATCACTCCTTCTATTCCTTCTATGTATGAGGCCGCTGCACCTGAGTGCGGCGGCCCCTCTCATTACTGCACTTAATTATCGGTGTTTCTTAATGCTTACTCCTCAGCCAGCTTCTCGTTCATCTGATCAGCCATCTGCTTGCAAGCCTCTTCCATTGTGATGTCGCCTGTGTATACGCCTTTAAGGATCTCGTTGTCCTCGTTCTCCCATGTTACAGTAGATTTGGAGTATGGACGGATCTCCATGTCATCCATCATGTTCAGATAAGCCTGAAGGTTGAAGTCTGCGGATTTAGCCCATGCATCAGATGTATCTTTGTATGCACTCATTGTAACACCAAGCTCAGCCTGTTTCTCCTGAGCCTCTTTGGATCCGAGGTACTCGATCAGCTGCCAAGCTTCGTCTGTGTGCTCACCGGAAGCAGATGCTGCCCATCCAAGTCCGTTATATGAGGAAGCTCTTCTGCCCGTCTCAGCGTTTTTAGGAAGCTCTACACAATCACAGTTAGCTGCTGTGTACTCGTTCTCTTTAAATGCTGCAAGCATCCAGGAGCCCTGGCATGTCATAGCGATCTTGCCAGCCTCGAAAAGTACGTCCTCGTTGTTCTCGGACATTGTCTCAAGAGACGGGATCACGCCATCCTTGATCCATCCTTCCAGTGTCTGCATAGCTGCGATCGTCTTCTCATCATCCCAGCCGGATTTTGTCTTGTCATCGCTGATGATGTATCCGCCGTTATCATAGATCAGGTTGTAGTATCCGGCCTGGTTGTTATCATTTCTCATTCCGAGACCGTACTGGGAACCATCATCCTTAGTAAGCTTCTTAGCTGCCTCTGTAACATCATCCCATGTCCAGTCAGCTGTCGGATAATCAAGTCCTGCCTCGTCAAATAATGTCTTGTTGTACCAGAGAGCGATTGTATCTATATCCTTCGGTACTGCATAATATTTATCATCGTATGTATACAGTCCCCAGATATCCTCCGGATAGTTCTCCGGATCGATCAGATCGCTGTCTTTGATCTTATCGGTCAGATCAAGAAGCATATCGTTGGACATGTATCTCTGACTCTCGTTGGAGTGCATCCAGAATACGTCCGGAAGGGAACCACCCTGTGCACCGGCCTCGAGCATTGTCCAGTACTCATCCCATTTAACAACGGAGATCTCTGTCTTGATTCCTGTCTTCTCTGTGAAGTCTGCGAGAATTTCTTTGATTCCCGGCTCCTGGTTGGTGTCCCAGATGGATACGGAAAGTGTAACATCGTCGCCCTTGGCATATACCGGAACTGCTGTCATTACCATGGCACCTGCTAACAATAATGCTGCTACTCTTTTGAAATTCATAACTTCTTCCTCCTTTTAAATCTTTCTTATTTTCCCTCTTTCTTTGGTCAGTTTTTATATTTTTCCACGTCTCTGACCGTTGATATTATTATAATTGCACATGGAAAAATGATAAATGGATTATTGTCATTTCAATATGGAAAAATGTTGTTTTTTATTTATTTTGTCCATTTTCTATTCATAGTTTGTTAAATATCCGTCATTTTTCCCTATGTGCTTTTATTTTTTTGATATATTTTCATATTTATCACTATTTTTGAGCATGTTTTGATACGTTTTTCTTTCTTTGTAGCAAAACCAACATTTTTACATGTTCGTTTTTATATATTTTTAACAACCAAAATGGTCGAAAATGCTTTTTTTTTGCAAAAATGAACTTTTTGTTAACACACATTTTTCTATGCGTGCGCCGATTTTTACATGTGCACGCAAAATTCCATGTTTTTTTCACAGTCCTGCAAAGCGTTCCACACATTCTCTTTACATGCAATCAGTGTCTGTGCTAAGATTGTCTGTATTGGACGTTTTTCGTATTCTATATTAAGGAGGATTTTGTTATGAATCTTTTAAATGAAGATAATGTTGTTCATGTATTCCTCAACAAGCTGGGAGACATCGTGATCGCCAATCTTCTCTTTATTTTATGCAGCATCCCAGTGATCACTATCGGACCGGCACTGACTGCACTTTATCATTGTATGATGCGTACCGTAAAGGGAAATAACAATGGAACGACCAGGACTTTTTTCCGGGCCTTCAAGGAGAATTTCAAACAATCCCTGATCGTGTGGCTGCTGATCCTTGTGGCAGGAATCATACTTGTGCTGAACCTTCGTTTCCTGCTTCATGCAAACGGAAGTGCTGCAAATATGCTCTTTTATCTTACGATTGGAGTGCTGACCCTGCTGGTTATCTTTTCCCTATACATATTCCCGGTGATCGCAACCTTTGCCAATAGCTTAGGAGCGCTTTGCAGGAATGCGTTTCTGCTGGCGTTTATGCATTTTCCTACAACTGTTGCCATGGCAGTGATCACGATCTTTCCGCTGTATATGACTTATCTTGACGTGAAACTGCAGCCACTGTATGCATGCTGCTGGTTTTTCTTTGGATTTGGACTTGTAGCTTTTATAAATTCGATGCTGTTGTATCGATTTTTTAAGAAGCTGCTTCCTCCGGAGGAGAATGTTACGCTTTTGTGATAAAAGCGGAGAAAATTGTTTTTTTGGTTTTTTAATATAATTTTTTGCTTTTCAAAGCTGAGGAAATGCGAGGGGGAAAGCACTCGGAGTTAGCGAAGCCCGCTTTTCCCCCTCGCGCTCCCCCTTTCCGGGCACGCAGTTGTTGTTCGTTGTGGGGATGTGTGTATGTACTGGTGGGGCGATGAATTCTAAGGTGTTGGTGATGTTATGTTGAGCCGATCTGTGCTACTATGATGCTGATAATGTTACGCTGAAACGGTCTATGCTACTACGATGCTACAGCACTGATAATGTTACGCCACACCACCTCACCTCCAAGTCGAAAATGAAGCGCCTCGACCTAATCTCTACCGTCAGGCCACAGGGAAACTCAGCCTTTCGCCCCAGTCATCCAGCGCAGCGCTGATGCCCCATCCAACTCCCGGGAAACCACTCTGCTTCTCACTCTGAACCGAATTCACACCCCACCACTTCTCCCCATCTGATTCCCCTTCCGACCAGCCCCCGGCGACAGACAGCATACACCTTGCGGGCGTCCATTTCATCTACACTCTTTTCAAAACAACCAATCCCTCATTCTCACCAAGAATCACATCCCGGCCACCATTCAGCACATCACCCTCAGTCTCACCAAGTCCAACACACCTCCACTGCCCCTCAGGCAAACGCACACTTCTGGCAACCTCCCCCTGCTTCCAAACAGGCGCCACCAGCAAATCCTCGCCAACCATAAACTGATCCATCACCCTCTCCATCCCCTGTCCAGGGAAAACAAACTCCATGGAACGAACGATCGGCTCACCAGTAACTTTCGCACACTCTACAGCCTTCAAAATCTCCGGCAGACACTTCTCTCTGAGAGCCAGTGCATCCTTAACCTTCTGAAAATCCGCCTCAGGCAGCACCCTCCAAGGAGAAGCCGAAAACTGCATCACCGGCATCAAAGCCGCAATCTGCGCATACCGCACAAACATCTCCGGCGTACACGCATTCTCATTTCCATTCAAAAAACAGGTATACTCACCACCGCCGATCATATCCGGGCTGCCAAAAGGATGTCCCGTAAGCCCCTGTATCAACGTATCCGGAATCAATCCCGCAATACCGCTCTCATCCCACTTCGTCTGCTTATCACAAAGCCTCTGCATCAGAGAATAACCACCGGCCCGGAAACATACCCTCAGCTCATTAAACACAAACTGTTCCCCAAACTCAGCCCAAAGCCTGGACAGCTCATCCGTAGAAGCATCCCGGAACAGCTTATCCCCGGCATGATAATAACACGGATCCCCAGCATCCAGTTTAAAACCATCCACACCCATATCCATCAGAACATCCAGGTGATCCTTCAGCCACTTCAAAGCATCCGGATTCGTCAGATCCAGAGCCGCAGAATACCCGTTCCACCACTCCAGGATACGAGGTTTCCCCTCCGGAGTCTCAATCAGAAAATGCTTATCCCTGGCCTTCCGGAACTCCAGCGTATCCGGAGTAACAAACGGACAGATCCACAGCATCACAGAAAATCCCATCTCATGCAATTCTTTGATCATCGCCTTCGCATCCTTGAAATTATCTCCCCTGAACTGCCACCTTCCATAATAAGGAGACCAGCCATCATCGATCATCAGAACACCTGATGGAAAACCATTTTCCAGAATACCTTTTGCATATTTCAGGATATTCTCCTGGGTCTGATAATAGGTAAGTTCAATCCAGGAATTATATACCGGTGCTTTGAAAAATCTGTCTGAAAGTTTGATCTCATGAAATGGAAAATGCGCTTTCATGGCTGCCAGGTATGCACCTCTCAGATCATTGAAGCCGTTTTCCAGAACGATAGATTCCGGACCTTCCGCCAGGATCTCACCTTTTTGAAAAGAGATATGAAAACCTGCGTTGCTCCAGATGTAACGGCCTTTCGAGGAAAGGAATAATGGCATGATCTGATTGTGGGTTGGGTTTTCGCGGAAATCCCAGTCCACAATGTCGTCTGCGCCTACGGGCTGGCGGTAGCCTTCATAGACTGCGCCACCGTACCAGAATTCGTTTTTTAACATGGTTGTTTTCATGTTGAAGCTCCTTTCTACATGTGAATTTATAGTTCTTATTTATATGTTGAGATTTTTTAGTCAAGCGGATATTCGCAATCCGCTTCGCTACTTGCTCATAACCAAATAACT
>OIDC01000161.1_pt1 | contig 42801 bp, 24 predicted proteins | sample 1581401 | NCBI WGS metagenome assembly OIDC01 (sample SAMEA3882518, study PRJEB24775) | human gut metagenome | biome: human-associated habitat; feature: intestine environment; material: feces | place: Netherlands | collected 2009/2010 | reverse complement strand
CTTCTCCAACCTGTACGGCCTGACCTGTTGCCATGTTGGATCCATAACACTTCGCACAAGCTCCAACTCCGGATTTACATGTTAACATCGTACGGATCTTAACTTTTGTGTATCCTGCATCACAAACGGCTTTCGCACGTTTTGGTGTGATCATGTGGTTTGCTTTTACAAGAACTTCTCCTGTTTCTGGGTGTACAAGCTCTTCTGCTGCATATCTTCCTGTGATACGTTCTTCTAAGCTTTCAATAACTTCCTGTCCATCCATGAATGCTTCTACATACATTCCTGGAATTTCTTCTCCAGTACCTTCACAGCAATCCTGTTCACGGATGATCAGATCCTGTGATACGTCTACCAGACGACGTGTTAAGTATCCTGAATCGGCTGTACGAAGGGCTGTATCAGACAGACCTTTACGAGCACCATGTGCTGAAATAAAGTATTCCAGTACGTCAAGACCTTCACGGAAGTTAGACTTGATTGGTAATTCAATTGTACGTCCTGATGTATCGGCCATCAGTCCACGCATACCTGCTAACTGTTTGATCTGCTGGTTAGAACCACGGGCTCCGGAATCGGCCATCATGAAGATGTTGTTTAATCGGTCTAATCCGCTGATCAGTTTATCTGTTAAAACGTCATCGGCATCGAACCATGTCTTAACAACAGCTTTATAACGCTCTTCTTCAGTCATCAGACCACGTTTATACTGTTCTGTGATAAATTCTACCTGTTTCTGTGCATCTCCTAAGATCTGAGGTTTCTCAGGTGGCACTGTCATATCAGAAATGGATACTGTTAAAGCTCCTCTTGTAGAGAATTTGTATCCGATTGCTTTAATATCATCTAAGACTTCTGCAGTCTTTGTTGCTCCATGAATATTGATACATCTGTCAAGGATCTGTTTTAACTGTTTCTTTCCTACATGGAAATCAATCTCATATGCTAAGGCATTTTCTGGTTTGCTTCTGTCTACAAATCCTAAATCCTGTAAGATGATCTCATTAAACAGGATACGTCCAAGTGTACAATCTACGATCTGGGAAATAGGATTTCCATCTTTGTCCACACCTGTACGTCTTACTTTGATCTTAGAATGAAGTGTGATTACCTTATTTTCGTAAGCTAAGTATGCTTCGTTCTCAGATTTGAAGTATTTACCTTCACCTTTGTCTCCATCTTTCTCTAATGTCAGATAGTAGATACCAAGTACCATATCCTGAGAAGGAACAGCTACTGGACCACCATCAGATGGTTTTAACAGGTTGTTTGGTGATAACAGAAGGAATCTACACTCTGCCTGTGCTTCCACAGATAATGGAAGATGGACAGCCATCTGGTCACCATCGAAGTCGGCATTATACGCTGTACATACCAATGGGTGCAGACGAATCGCTTTACCCTCTACCAGGATAGGCTCGAATGCCTGAATTCCCAGTCTATGCAGTGTCGGTGCACGGTTTAACATAACAGGATGTTCTTTAATGACGTCTTCTAAGACATCCCATACTTCTGGCTGAAGTTTTTCAACCATTTTCTTAGCTGATTTAATGTTGTGAGCTAATTTACGCTCTACTAATTCTTTCATAACGAATGGCTTGAATAATTCGATCGCCATTTCTTTTGGAAGACCACACTGATAAATCTTTAAGTCTGGTCCTACTACGATAACGGAACGTCCAGAATAGTCTACACGTTTTCCTAACAGATTCTGACGGAAACGTCCCTGTTTACCTTTTAACATATCTGATAATGATTTTAATGCACGGTTTCCTGGTCCTGTGACTGGACGTCCACGTCTACCATTATCGATCAGGGCATCAACTGCTTCCTGTAACATTCTCTTTTCGTTTCTTACGATGATATCTGGAGCTCCAAGCTCTAATAATCTCTTCAGACGGTTATTTCTGTTAATGATACGTCTGTAAAGGTCATTTAAGTCAGATGTGGCAAAACGTCCACCATCTAACTGCACCATTGGACGGATATCTGGTGGAATAACTGGAACTGCATCCAGGATCATCCATTCTGGTTTGTTGTCTGAGTTTAAAAATGCCTCTACAACTTCCAGTCTCTTAACGATTCTGGCTCTCTTCTGACCTGTAGCAGTTTTGAATTCATCCTGTAAGGATTTTGCTTCTGCCTCAAGATCAATGGCCTGAAGCAGTTCTTTCACTGCTTCAGCACCCATTCCTACGCGGAATGTATCTCCGTATTTTTCATACGCTTCTCTATATTCTTTTTCTGTTAATACTTGTTTATATGCAAGATCTGTATCTCCAGCATCTAAAACGATATAGCATGCGAAATATAAAACCTTTTCCAGTGTTCTTGGTGAAATATCAAGAATCAGACCCATACGGCTAGGAATTCCTTTGAAATACCAGATATGGGATACTGGAGCTGCTAATTCGATATGTCCCATTCTCTCACGACGGACACTTGCTTTTGTTACTTCAACACCGCATCGGTCGCAGACAACACCTTTATAGCGAACTTTTTTGTACTTTCCGCAGTGACACTCCCAGTCCTTTGTAGGCCCGAAGATCTTCTCGCAGAAAAGCCCATCTTTTTCAGGTTTTAATGTTCGATAGTTGATCGTCTCAGGTTTCTTTACTTCTCCTCTAGACCACTCACGGATCTTTTCTGGGGAAGCCAACCCGATTTTAATTGCATCAAATGAAATTTTATTGCTTTGATATTCATTGCTTGATTCCATCATTTAAGGCTGCTCCTTCCTAAATTGCTCGCCAATCTACATGATTGTGTTATCTTCACCTTCTGATAAGTCTCCGTGTTTATATCCTAAAGCACCGAGTTCAGATTCGCTTTCTTCATAATTATTGAAGACTCCGTCTCCTTCGATCATTGGTGCAAGATCCTGATCAGCATCTCCACCATCAATATCTTCTCTTAACTCAACTTCCTGTGCATTTTCATCAAGAATCTTAACATCTAGGGCAAGTGACTGGAATTCTTTTAATAATACTTTGAAAGATTCCGGAACACCTGGTTCAGGGATGTTATCACCTTTGATGATCGCTTCATAAGCTTTCACACGTCCAACAACGTCATCAGATTTGAATGTCAGGATTTCCTGAAGTGTATATGCTGCACCATAAGCTTCCAGTGCCCATACCTCCATCTCTCCAAAACGCTGTCCACCGAACTGAGCTTTACCACCCAGTGGCTGCTGAGTTACTAATGAGTAAGGACCAGTAGAACGTGCATGGATCTTATCGTCTACCAGATGATGCAGTTTCAGGTAATGCATGAATCCAATTGTTACAGGACTGTCAAATTCTTCTCCTGTACGACCGTCTCTTAATCTTACTTTACCAGTTGTATCGATTGGTACGCCTTTCCATTCTTTTCTGTGGTCTCTGTTTTCGTATAAATAATCCATTACATCATCGTTAACTTTATCACGCCATTTTGCGTCAAATTCTTCCCATGATGTATTGGCATAATCATTTGCCATTCTTAATGTATCTGCGATATCGTTCTCATCTGCACCGTTGAATACTGGTGTAGCAACATTAAATCCAAGAACTTTTGCTGCTAAGGACAGATGGATCTCTAACACCTGTCCGATATTCATACGTGAAGGCACACCTAATGGGTTCAGCACGATATCTAACGGACGTCCGTTTGGTAAGTATGGCATATCTTCTACTGGCAGAATACGGGAAATTACACCCTTATTACCATGTCGACCAGCCATCTTATCTCCTACAGAAATCTTTCTCTTCTGAGCAATGTATACACGAACGCTCTTGTTTACTCCAGGAGGAAGTTCGTCTCCATTCTCTCTTGTGAAGATCTTAGTATCCATAACAACTCCGTAAGCACCATGTGGAACTCTTAAGGATGTATCACGGACTTCTCTAGCTTTCTCACCGAAGATCGCACGTAACAGTCTTTCTTCAGCTGTTAATTCTGTTTCTCCCTTAGGAGTAACTTTTCCTACCAGGATATCACCGGCACGTACTTCTGCACCAATACGGATGATACCATTGTCATCTAAGTCTTTTAATACATCTTCACTTAATCCAGCAAGATCTCTTGTGATCTCTTCCTGACCAAGTTTTGTATCTCTTGCTTCTGCTTCATATTCTTCGATATGAACAGATGTATAAACATCATCCTGTACAAGACGTTCACTTAACAGTACCGCATCCTCGTAGTTATATCCTTCCCATGTCATGAAACCGATCAATGGGTTCTTACCAAGAGCCATCTCTCCATTGCATGTTGAAGCACCATCTGCTAAGATGTCTCCTTTTTCTACTCTGTCCCCTACAAATACGATTGGGCGCTGGTTCATACAGTTACCCTGGTTGCTTCGTGCAAACTTGATAACATTGTACTCATCTCTCTGACCGTCATCATTACGAACTACGATCTTTGTACTTGTAGATCTTTCTACAACTCCGCCATTTCTTGCTGTAATGCAGACTCCAGAGTCATATGCTGCCTTGGCTTCCATACCTGTTCCGACAACTGGTGCTTCTGTAGAAAGAAGTGGTACCGCCTGACGCTGCATGTTAGATCCCATCAGCGCACGGTTGGCATCATCGTTCTCCAGGAAAGGAATCATGGATGTAGCTACTGAGAATACCATCTTTGGAGATACGTCCATTAAGTCAAGGTTTACTTTATCAAATTCGGATGTTTCTTCACGGAAACGTCCAGATACGTGAGCATTTACGAAATGTCCATCTTCATCGACTGGTTCGTTCGCCTGTGCTACTACATAATTATCTTCTTCATCAGCTGTTAAATAAACAACTTTATCTGTAACAACTGGATTCTCAGGATCTGTTTTATCCAGTACACGATATGGAGCTTCGATAAATCCATATTCATTGATTCTTGCATAAGTAGCAAGAGAGTTGATCAGACCGATGTTAGGTCCTTCAGGTGTCTCGATCGGACACATTCTTCCGTAATGTGTATAATGTACGTCACGGACTTCGAATCCGGCACGATCACGAGACAGACCACCTGGTCCTAATGCAGATAAACGTCTCTTATGTGTTAACTCAGATAATGGGTTGTTGTGATCCATGAACTGAGATAACTGAGAACTTCCGAAGAATTCTTTCACTGCAGCTGTTACTGGTTTGATATTGATCAGTGACTGTGGTGAAATAGATTCAATATCCTGAGTTGTCATTCTTTCACGAACAACTCTCTCTAATCTTGAAAGACCAATACGATACTGGTTCTGAAGCAGTTCACCAACGGCACGGATACGACGATTACCTAAGTGGTCGATATCATCATCATGTCCAATTCCATACTCTAAATGGATATTGTAGTTGATAGATGCTAAAATATCTTCTTTTGTGATATGTTTTGGAATTAATTCATGAATGTTCTTCTTCAGAGCTTCTTTTAATTCTTCTCCTTCATATCCTTCCTCTAAGATCTTCTCTAATACAGGATAGAATACATCTTCATGAACTCCGATCTCTTCTGGGTTGAAATCTACATATTCAGCAAGATTTACTTCCATGTTAGAAAGTACTTTTGTAGCACCTTCTTCTGTCTGGATCATAACACTTGCTACTGCTGCATTCTGAATCTTATCTGCAAGTTTCATGTCTACATTCGTTCCAGCTTTCGCTAAAACTTCTCCAGTTGTTGGATCTAAGACATCTTCTGCTAAGATAAATCCGCTGATACGATTTCTTAATGCTAATTTCTTATTAAATTTGTAACGTCCTACTTTCGCAAGATCATATCTTCTTGGATCGAAGAACATGCTGTTGATCAAGCTTTCCGCACTATCTACAGATAATGGTTCTCCCGGACGGATCTTCTTATATAATTCTAGCAGACCATCTTCATAGTTATCAGATGGATCTTTTTCGATACTTGCAAGAATCTTTGGTTCTTCACCAAATAATTCTTTGATCTCAGCATTTGTTCCGATACCTAATGCACGGATCAGTACTGTGATAGGTACCTTTCTTGTACGGTCTACACGTACGTTAAATACATCATTTGAATCTGTTTCATATTCAAGCCAAGCACCACGGTTTGGAATAACTGTGGAAGAGTATAACTCTTTACCGATCTTGTCATGAGCAATTCCATAATAAATTCCAGGGGAACGTACTAACTGGCTGACGATAACACGTTCAGCTCCGTTGATGATAAATGTTCCTGTTGCTGTCATTAAAGGAAGATCGCCCATAAAAATCTCATGCTGCTTGATTTCATCAGTCTCTTTATTATGAAGTCTTACTTTCACTTTTAAAGGTGCAGCGTATGTTGCATCTCTTTCTTTACATTCTTCAATTGAATATTTGACGTCATCTTTACATAATTGATAGTCAACAAATTCCAAGCTTAACTGATCGCTGTAATCTTCGATTGGGGAGATATCTTCGAATACCTCTGCTAATCCTTCTCTTAAGAACCAATCATAGGAATCCTTTTGAATTTCGATCAGATTTGGTACTTCAAGGACGTCATCCTGTCTGGCATAGCTGATTCGCATCCCTGTACCTGATTTTATTGGCTGTATTCTGTTCTTTTCCATGGACGTTTTTCACCTCTTGATCTAAACCTGGTTTATATACTACATCAACTGTAAGAAACCCTCTATCTTACTATATTTTTCTTACAATTTTACTCTTAATTTTTTACATAGTGTGGGCAGACAAACCCACATTAAGACATTTTCTTATATTATCATACAGGAATATGTATGTCAACCATTAAATAATAAATCTTTTTCTTAAAAAGAAAAAAGGACTTCAATTAATTGAAGTCCTTTTATGCCGCAGACCGGAATCGAACCGGTACTCGATTTAACTCGAACAGGATTTTAAGTCCTGCGCGTCTGCCAGTTCCGCCACTGCGGCATATACATACCTTAATTATCTGGCATATAAGTGGGACCAATAGGACTCGAACCTATGACCCTCTGCTTGTAAGGCAGATGCTCTCCCAGCTGAGCTATGATCCCTTGTGTCTTTCAAGCTCTCTTGCCTGACGACAAATAATAATATACTCTCATTTTCGATAAATGTCAACACTTTTTTGAAAGTTTTTTTAATTTTTTTAAAAAGCTCGTAAAAATGGCTTATTTACGAGCTTTGTTGTGTGTTGTTTTTTTATATTATCGAAAGTTACCATGCAGACAAACTTCTTCTTGCCTACCATCACTGTGATCTTTGCTTTTCCTTTCTTTACTGATGTAATCTTTCCTTTGGATGTTACTTTTACGATCTTCTTGTTGGAAGTCTTGTATTTTGCTTTATAAGTACATGTGATCGGATTGATCACTGGTTTTAACTGATAAGATCTCTTGCGTTTTAGTGTCAGCTTCTTTGGTACATTTTTAATGAATGTACAGGCTACTGCTTTTTTCTGTACTTTAACACCGATTGTCTTTTTCAGGTTTGATCTCATTGTGATCGTGATCTTTGCACTTCCAGTTTTCTTACCGGCTTTGATGATACATGTTCCATTTGGTTTCCCTGAAACAGTTACGATCTTCTTGTTGCTGCTTACCCACGACTTAACAGAATCTCCTTTTGCTATATCAGTTAATGTGAATTTCTGTGTTTTCTGTCTACGTTTTAACTGTAGTTTTGGTGCATTGACCTTTAAGACTGGTTTTAGTTTGTCTCCAACAATCCTTGTTTCTTTTTTACCGCAGGAATTACAGGTACGTTCCTGAACAGCTCCACTATAAATACTCTGAGCTTTTACAGTTTTCCAATTACTAAACTTATGTCCAGTCTTAGGAGTTGTTTCTGTCTTTGTTTCTCCGCATTCAGTACAAGTAAATGTCTTAGAACCATCTTTTTCGCAAGTAGCCTTCTCTTCACTTGTTACTTTCCAGTTATGATCGGTTTTTTCTGTCGCAGAACCTTTTTTGATCAGCTCTCCACAGTCGGTGCAATAGATATCTCCACTGTAGCCTTCTTCTGTGCATGTAGCTTTCTTTTCATTGCGGACCTCTGTGTGCTGATGTCCTGTTGCTTTTAAGATTTCCTCTTTTGTTTCTCCGCAATTTTTACATGTATAAACTTTTAAACCATCTTCGGTGCAGGTTGCTTTTTTAGTTACCTTTCCTTCATCCCATGTGTGGTCTTTCTTTGGAATTGCTTCTGTTTTCGTGTCACCACAAATGCTGCAGGTATAGGTTTTGCTTCCTTCTTCTTTACAGGTAGCTTCTTTTGTCACTTTACCGTTATCCCACTGATGTTCTGTTTTTGGAATGGATTCTGTCTTTGTTTCTCCACAGTTCTTGCAAGTATAGGTCTTTGTTCCTTCTTTCTTGCAGGTCGCAGCTTCGGTTACTTTTCCACTATTCCAAGAATGTCCAGTGGCTTTCACTACTGCTCCTTTACTGATCAGCTGACCACAATCCTTGCAATAAGTGTCACCTGTGTAACCATCTTCTTCACAAGTTACTTCTTTTTTATCACGGACTTCTGTATGCTGATGCCCAGTGGCAGGAATCGTTTCTACATATGTTTTATCACAGTCTGCATCCGTACAATGATACGTTTTCTCTCCGTTTTCTGTACAAGTAGCTTTCTTTGTGATCGTTCCCTGATCCAAATGGTGGGATGTAACTGGAATCTTTTCTGTCTTTGTTTCGCCACATGTCTTACAGGTGTATGTCTTAACACCTTCCTCGGTTCCTGTTGCTTCTTTTGTAATCACTCCGTTATCCCATGTATGACCGAGTTTATTGACCACTGTTCCAGATTCCAGTTTTGTATTACAGTCTGTACAGTAGGTATCTCCGGTGTAACCATCTTCGGTACAGGTAGCTTTCTTTGCGTTTCTTACTTCTTTGTGCTGATGTCCGGTAGCAGGAATGACTTCTGTCTTTGTCGTATTGCAGACAGTACAGGTATAAGTCTTTTCTCCATCTTCCGTACAGGTAGCTTCTTTTGTTACTTTTCCGTTATCCCAGGAATGCTCTCCTAATGGATTACTTAATGTCACATCTTTTGTCTCTCCACAAACGCTGCACTTATAATGTTGGATTTCTCCAATGGTGCATGTAGCAGGTGTTGTTGAGACAAGTTTCCATGAATGATCGACTTTATCAAGGACATCAACTTCTCGGTCTCCGCAGTTCTTACAGATCCTGTGTCTTACTCCGTATTTTTTGCATGTTGGAGCCTGATCAAGAACCCATTCTCCGTAGTCATGTTCTTTTTCTACCAGTTTTGGAATCATGGTTCCTGTTTCCAGTTTCTTACCACAATCTTTACAGTAAGTATCTCCGGTATAACCATCGTCTGTATAAGTTGCATCCTTTTTGTTACGGACTTCTGTATGGATATGACCAGTCGCAGGTGTCTGTTTTTTTGATGTTGTAAGTCCGCAGTTTTTACATACATAGTAACTGACGCCTCTGGATGTACAGGTTGCCGGAGTTTCGACATGCTCTTCATAGTCATGTTTTGTTTTTTGGATCTCTTCGGTTTTTGTTCCACCACAGCGAGTACAGGTATAAGTCTTAACTCCTGTTTCGGAACAGGTAGCTTCTTTTGTAACCTTTCCTTCATCCCAGGTATGACCTAGAGCGGGTTTGGTTTCTACTTGTTTTTTTCTTCCACAAAGACTATGAGTACACGTATAAGTTGTAATTTCAGGATTTTCACAAGATTGCTCTTGAGTGATTTTTGCATTACCCCATTCATGACCAAGGGCCGGTGCTGTTTCTACATACTTTTTATATAAACATCCCTTATTTTTACAAGAATATACTGTTGTTGCAGGGTTTTCACATGTAGCTCCATTGTGTCCACTTTCCCATAAATCATGATTTCCTTTGCATATGGAATGTTCTTTCAAGTAGTCATCCTGTGATATATTTTTATAGGTATCCTCTATTGTAGTATTATCTGGAGTATAAAGACTGAATAGATATTTTTGACCAAGTAACAGTTCTCTTCCCGGTTCTCCATCCTCTTTAAAATAAGCATTTGTAGGATCTACATAGTAGTATGTTCCATCAATCTGAACCAGATTCCATGCATGTCGAATTCTATTACTGTTTGTTATACCATCTTCAAACAAAGCATTTAATCCTACAGCATTTGCCATATAATAAAAAGTCCCTGCATACCCATCACAAACTGCTAATCCATCTAAAACGGCTCCGGTTAAATCGTGTTGGTATTTTGTTTCGTTATCTTCATCATATCGCACATTTGAAACAATCCAGTTTGTAACTGCTTTAAATTTATCATAATCCGATTTCCCATCAAGATTCAATGATTTAATAACTTCATCTAATTTTTTTGTCGCTTTTTGATATCTATCCCGTCTATCTCCATATCCGCCATTCCCAGAATAGTATCCTTTATATCCACCATCTGAATATTTTATCCCATCTGAACAATTCTCTGCCAACAGATTACCACCACCAACAGTAAATGCAGACATTGTATGCCCTTCATTTGGTTTCCCTGTATCTTTATAAATTTCATTACGAATATCTTTATCACATTTTCCATTCTCGATTTCTTCAATCGTATGATCCGATTTTATTTCAACGGGAATATCAAAATCATACCTTGCATATTTATTTTCAAGAAAGATTCTTTTTGCTATGGAAGCAATTTCTTTAACCATTTGATCATACGATGTGTATACACAGGTTTTATCCGTTACACACTCAATATTTCCATACTGATCTTCCCTGTAATAAAAACCATCTACACTAGAATCAGCTAATTTGGTCCACGTTCTATCCGATTCTTCTGCATGCACATAAACCGCTGTATTCGGTAATACCCCCGTTGTTACCGTAGCAACAGATAACACAACCGCCATTGCTGCAGCCATTACCCTTTTTCCTTTTCTTCCTTTACTCATAATAATCTATCCTCCATCTATTTACTTCTTGTACTTCCTTTCTTTTCGCTATTTCCTTCGTTTGATCTTGTCCAAAGAGCATTTATCTTCTTGAATAATTCATTAAACTCATTTCTTATTTCTTTCTAAAGATCACAATTCCTTTTTTCTTTTTGAAGTAATAGAATACTACAGCTAAGATCAATGCAAAACCACCGATTAATGGTACATAAGCTTTGATATTATTGAATCCACCAGTAGTTGGCAGTTTCAGGTTTGCATCATTTGTGATCTCATACGTTGGATGATAGAAATAATAAGTATCTCCCTGCTTGATGGCATTGGAGGTATCTACATTTCCCTTGTCTACTTCTGCCTGTGTTACAGATAACGGAAGAGTTACGACCAGAGGTTCTTTTAGCAGATTCTTGCCGCTGGCTGTTTTGGTTTCCGTGATCGTGTAAGTATCTGGCAGCAGATCATCAAACAGAAGTTCTCCTTTTTCATCCGTTTCCTTGGTTGCAACTTCTTTTCTATCAGAATCCTTGATCGTAAACCGAACACCTTTTAAGACTTTTCCTTTGGAGTCTTTCTTCTTTAGCTTAATGCTTCCTTTGATCATCTGGTTTCGGAAGGTTGCTTCTCCTGTGATTTTTGCAGATGCACTGCTTTCTTCCGGTCCGATGTCAAACGTAACCGTTCCTGCTTTCTGATCCACTCTTCCATTGGTACTTGTCGTTGAGAGATGATTCAGCTTAAAGTATTCTTTCATGCCGCTTTCACTGCATGTATAAGTTCCATAGTACAGATCATCAAATGTTGTTGAAAGGTTGATCATCTTTCCAGGGTTTTCTTTTGTGAAGTTTTCCACTTCATTTTTCGTAAATTTCACATCTTTTTTATAAGCATGCTTCTTTCCGTAAACATCGGTTCCTGTCAGGCCGAATGTAAATACAGCATCTCCAACATCCATGTTCAGATTGGATGGATCTAATTCTTTTGTGATGGTAATGCTTACTCTGCCCGGTGTATGAGAGTTGGTTGCGATCGTTGTGTCAGAATCATCTTCATCATCGTATGAAACCTTGTATCCGATCTGTTCATTTCCTATCACAACACCTTCTTTTACTTCTTCCCATGTATACTCGATCTCATTTCCATTCTCGCATTTTGGAAGGACTTTTGATCTTGTTTTCCATCCGTTTTCGGAATTTAAGGTTACGGTATCTACCACATCTTTTCCGTTTGCTAACAGATTAAACCTTACAGAATCTGGACGGATCTTATCCTGATCATTTTCATCATCCCATACTTTTCGGATCGTTTTCTGTACGGTCTTTGGTTTATGTGTGTTTGTGATATTGGTTGTGATCGTTGTGATATCACTAGATTTATCTGTAGATTCCTTTACTTCATAAGCAATCTCATATCCAGTCTTGGCATTTCCATTCACAACAGAGGATGAATCCTCTTTGACTTCATATTCATACTTTTCGCCAAGATCATCTTCTTTTGGAAGATCATTAAATTCTGCCGTCCAGTTATTAGCTGCACTTAATATTTGATCTTTTTGCATATCTGTTCCATTACGATATAATTTGATATTTACTGAATCCGGACGGATTCCATCACTGTTATTACTGTCATCCCAGTTTTTCTTAACAACAAGTTTTACACTTCCACCTTTATCATATTTGTTTGTATAAGATAATGTATAGGTATTTTTGTCCCAATCGCCACCTGCTTCACTGACTCTTGTATAATTAGCTGCATTACAAACCTCGCTAAACGTATAGTTTCCTTCCTCGCCTCGCTTGATATCTGTCTGCATGGCCCAGTTGTTATCCTTATTCAGCACATAAGTCTTCACTTCATGTGTGTTCTTATTTTCTGCTTTGATCGTCACTGATACTGGTCTTGTGTTCATGGAGTTGTTATCATCGATCCAATATTTCTTCACCTGCACATAGTCAGAAGGATTGTTGACCAGCGTCTTGGAATCATGGACATATGTTATTTCATCATTGTTAGTATTTCCCTGTGTCGCCACGTCATGGATGAAATCTGCGGTCTGATCATTTAAGACCTCTCCACTGAATGTCATCGTTTCATCAGACTTTCCATATCCAAGTGGTGCTTCCACTTCTTCTACGGTGTACATTTCTTTTCCAACACCGTCTTTTGCATAAATGCCAGTTGGCAGTCCAAAGAATTCCAGATAACCGAACTGATCATCTCCGGAAACCGTGGTTGCGATCGTATCTCCTTTGTGAAAGATCGTCTTTTCATCCTTATTTACGATCTCACAGGCTGCTTTTAATGCAAACTTCGCACCTGGCAACATCTCTCCTTTCTTATCTGTCTTGATAAACTGAATGCTGTACTTCTGTAACAGATCGTTACATTCCAGATTGATATCTATGTGCTTGTCAGTATCAAGAGATACATCGACATCTTCCGGATCGATCACATTGACTGTTGTTTCGATCGGATCATAGCCTTTGTATTTTCCGGAATCTTTAAAGGAGATCGTTACTTTCTGTTTTCCGGCAGCTTCTGCGGTTTCCGGTTCAAAGGTTACATCATCATCCGTTACATCAGTAAACTCCTGTTGTCCATCATCATCATAATCGCTTGAGAATGCAAAATCATCTGCATGATAGACTGCACCTTTTACAAAATCTGTTTTTGGTGTGGCACTGATACCGGTAACTTTTGCATCCGTGTAATCATCGTCTGCCTTTACCATCTGATCCTGTGCATAGGTCGTCTTTAAGCTTGTACAGCCATAGAACATCTTTCGGACATCTTCCACATTTGAAGTATTAAAACTGGAAAGATCTAATTCTTTTAATCCGGTACAGTTGGCAAACATTTCAGACATATCTGCGACTTTGGATGTATCAATGTTCTTAAAATTGATCTTTGTCAGACTCTTGCACCCTGAGAACATCTTACTGGAGATCGTGTTCATGTAAATGACCTGATCTGCTTTCTGGGAGGAAATATAATAATCATTTCCATCGTTCCATAAGACGATACTTCCGTCTTTGTCCTGTGAAACGTCTTTGGTATCTGTTCCATCCGGAGCATTTTCCCATGTAAATGTAATACTTTCTGCATCCTGGATCTCCTGATTCAATGCTTCCCCTGTTTCCAGCACATAGATCCCGCCGTTTGGAGAAGGTGTATTGTTTCCATGTGGTTCTTCCACATCCGGAACATCCTCGGTATCTCGAATATCATTCATCGTTCCCGGTTTCGTATCCCAGTTGATCACAACCTCATGTTCTTCTGTATCAATACAATATCCATTTGGACCGGATATCTCTTTCACATAATAAGTTCCCTGATAAAAGTCCGTGGTATCTTTTCCATCGTCTCCTTTTCTGGTAAACTGTACGGCTTTGTCTTTCAATGTCGTTTTCTGATCGATCAGAGTTCCGGCTTTCCAGACAACCGTTCCATCGTCTTTTTGGATGTCCTCTTTGGCATACAGTCCATATACAGCTCCGCTGATCTGGTCATTTTCATAAACAAAGCTGGCATCTTCAAATCCGCTTAATGTTTCACCTGTCTTTTTTAGTGAAACAGATCCATACACTGGTTCATCGGTATCTTCATAGGTGTAAGTACCATTTCCATCGCTGTCGTAGTCCACACTTCGAAGATCTAAAGTAAATTCTTTCGCTGTATCATTTTTATTGTATCCATCCGGAGATTTTGTTTCTTTGATCTTGTAATGGCCATAAGGCAGCTTGCATGTCGCATATCCGTCTTTCATCGTTCCGGAGGTCAATCTTGCGATTTCTTTTCCATCATCATCGTAAATGACATATTCTGCATCATTTAACAGTTTCTTTGTTTCTTTGGAACGTTTTACCAGAACAAAATCGATCTCATTTTCCTGATCAACATAACTGTATTTGATCGTTTTTCCCTTATCTTTCTTGGTCAGCACAATGACCTGATCTTCTAAGAATGCATGTTTGTTCGAACCACTCTTCTGATGTAATGTGTACATTCCAAGAGCGATACCACTTGCTGTTGCAGTACCATCTGATCCTGTGGTCAGCGTTGTTACAACGTTTCCATCCTGATCGATTAGTTCAAAGACTGCTCCTGTTTCAGCTTCCGTTTTTGTATCGGATACTTTCTTTTCCTTTTTGATCTGGATCGATGCGGAATCGGAATATACATCTTTTGCAGTAAATTCATAAACTTTCATGCCATCGACTTCTTTTGGTTTATGATCTCTGGAATCATAGACAGGGGCCAAGTCATATCCTTCGGCTCCTTTTGTCTGAACAACAATAAAATCATGATCTGCTTTCAGGTCTTCCAGAAGAAGGCTTGCGATTCCTTTTGCATCTGTTGTTATCGTTCCAATCACGGCATCTTTCGCCAGGGAATCGATATAATCTTTTCTGTTTTCTTCTGTATCAAGATCTGTATTTTTATATCCATCTGCTTTGGATGCATCTAAGATGATAAATTCTGCGGATACTTCGGCTTCTTCCACCTTATTTTTTTCCATTGTTTTCTTGATCATGAGTTTCTTTCCGATCCATGGATTCTTAAGATCATACATATGGTTTGTTTTATCTCCGTCTTTTAATGTGACATCGAAATCTTTTACAAATGCATAATTATCTGATCCTTTGATCTGATGTACCGTGTAAGTCCCAGGATCCAACTGTCTGGATGAAGCATATCCATTTTCATCGGTTGTCAGTGTCTCAACGACTTTCTGATCTGATTTTCTGATGATCTCAAATTTGGCTCCGGCTTCTGGTCTCTCTGTGTTTGTGGATGTCTGTGTATCCGTGATGACCTTTGTTTTTGAAATGGAGATCGCGGCAGCTTCTCTTGGGTTGTTCGCTTCGATCTGATAAGTTTTTATGGACCCATCGATCACTTTTATCATATCTGGGATCTTGGAGAATCCATCCGTTCCTTTGGTCTGATGTAAGCGGTAAGGACCATATGGAAGCTCTTTACTCGTTGCCATTCCATCACTTCCGGTTGTGATCGTATCGACCAGCTGATTTTTACTGTCATATATTTCAAATACCGCTCCGGATTCCGCCTTTTTATCATTATCATAGGTTTTGTGGATCTGCAGCTTTCCTTTGACTGGTGTTTCATATACAGTAATGAGCTGATCATTGTTCAGTGTGATATTTGTACTGTCTTTGTTCAGTTCAAATCCTTTCGGTGGATTCTTTTCTTTGACATAGTACTCTCCGACCGGCAGTTTCTTTGCACATCCATAACCCGTCGCATCGGTAATGATCGTTGCGACTTCACTGTCTTTTTTATATCTGACAGTTTTGTTATCGGATGCGGGAATATCAGATCTGGCATAAACTCCATATTCTGCATTTGCATAGGTTGCATCTGTCCCAAAGTCTTCCAGGATACTTCTTTTGTTCAGTTCCAGATCGATCGTTTTTTCTGTATCATACATACTTCCAAGATCGACCTTTGCCGTTTTTCCCGTTGCTTTTTTTGTTTTTGTTGTTGTGTTTTTATTATGCCTTACATCTGCTTCGATCTCTTTTGCCGTCCACGTATGTGTCTTGGATCTCTTATCCTCAATGATCCCCTGCAGTAATTTGGCGACTTCTTCTTCCGCCGCAGCTTTGGCCTTGGCTTTGGAATCATAGTATCCTTTTTCCGTATACGATTCCTGATCATCTTTCGATAATTCTTTCCAGTTCTTAATGTATTTTTTGGTTACCTTTTTTGTTCCAGAAGAAATCGTCTCATTATATGTAAGACTGGCAACACCTTTTTCATCTGTCACTGCTGTACCAACGGATTTTCCATCCCTGAAAAACTGGAACTTGACGCCGGATAATACAACAGCTGTTGCCTGATCACGTTTTGTGATCTTCACTTCCGTTTGATCACTTTCCGATGTACTGTCTGAATATGTATATGAACCGGTCTTCGCCGGAGTTACATCTTTCTTCATACGATATAACATCTGATGTTTATCATGCTTCTTTCCTTTTACACAGTGTGTCACTGTATAGTAATAGATCGTACCTTTTGGATCTGTTTTCTTGATCTTATCGCAGAAAGCCTTTGCATCACTGCTTGAAAACTTATCATTCAGATTTTTTCCTGCCTGATAAACCGTTGTCTTTTTGCTGACACCTGCTCCACATGCCCAGATATAGGCCTGTGTTAATGCAAATGCCTTTGTATTTTTGGAACTCTTCCAGTAATAATAAGTCAGAGCTTTTGCAACTCCCTGATTCTTATAAGTCACAGCGTTGTGTGTCTTATACTTTACAGTGTCACCATTACACATGGATTTTCCGGAATTTAGGCAAAAGGTTCCTTTTCCATTTGCAGTGATCTTCCATAGTCCTTCACTTGCCGGCCGGTTTAACGCACTGATCTTATTACAATCCATGACCTGACTCATACCAACGGTCGCTGTTCCTTCTTTCGCCGCAACATTGACGACTGGTGCTGGCATTCCGGCCATTCCTCCAAACAACGAAGAAAAAAGTGTTAACAAGGCCAGGAAGAACGTCCCGATCTTTTTCAGTTTTCTTTTCAACTTGTATTTCATAGTTCCCTCCTGATTCATTTGATCTTATCCATTTTTATCGTAACAGCAGAAAGGGGACTTCCTGCTGTTATCTTTATCGATACCGATCTGTAAAATATCCGGGAGCATCTGTCTTATCAATGTTTGCATATTCGGAGTCCGTATGAGCATGACTATATCCTGTTCCATTCTGCCCTTCGATCTCAATGTCTCCGGTAAACATGCCTTCATCATGGATGATGTTTGTTTTATTGATGCTTCCGTCATTCTTTTTCCATATCGCATACAGCTTGATGGTCTTTCCGGCATCTGTAAGATCAGAGACAGCTGCTCCATTCGTATAATCTGCCCTGACTGCATCCGGAGTCTTTGCCCATCCTACAAACGTATATCCTTTTCTGGTAAACAGACCGGATGGTATGGTATAAGATTCTCCTGTCTTTACCGGTATGATCTTTGCATCTGCCTGTGCTCCATTTGGCATGAAGCTGATCTTATACTGGCCATTTCCCCATATCGCATATAAGGTAAGGTCAGAAGCCGTCTGATATTTGATCGCTTCCTGATCTTCGTAAGCTGCAACATCTCCATCCTTTGTCTTACTCCATCCAAGGAACTGATAGCCGTTATTTGTAAATGTATTTTTTGGAAGTGTGAACGAACCATCATATGTCACGGTACTGTCATTCATTGTTCCGCTTCCACCATTGGAATTGTAATGGATCTTATACTGATTTGCTTTCCACTGGGCATATAAAGTTAATGCTTTCCCGCAGATCGTACTGTTTGTCGTATAAGACATCCCTGTACTGTTTGCCGTATCCTTCCATCCGGTAAGGGTGTATCCTGTTCGATTTGCCACTGGAAATGTCAGTTTACTTCCACAGGCAAAACTTTTTGTTGAATCTGCGGATGCGATCGTTCCATTGTTCCCTTTATAAGTCACTTTGTATTGTGTCTTATTTAGGTTGATCGTAACTTTACAATCATAGTATCTGTAATATTTCTGGTCACTTGGTTTTCTATACGGTGCAACACCGGTGTCATAAGCACTCAGTCCGATCGTAGTTTCAAAATCCGTTTGTTCTTTCGTGCTGTGATCGGGTGTTTTTGTCAGTTTATGCGACTGGCTGAATGGTACATCATATGTCACATTGTTATATTTTTGATGAGCCGGAACCGTATATTTTACTTTTACGCTGATCCATGAATACGATCCAGAATTGGATTTTGTTGTTTTGACTGACGTTGTAGAAAGTTTCAAACCATATGGATTCGGATTGCTTGCAGAGACCTGTTTGATATTCAGTGTCCGGCTTGCATTATCGAATGAATAGTTTTTACAGGCTGATCCAGAATGGGTTACCTGTAGTTTTAATGTGGAAGTTCCCGATGGACCTTTTACTTCAACATAGGTATATTTATCATTGTTTGGGAATGATGTACTTCCCGCATTTTCTTTCGTCTTATAGGATGCCTGTACCAAATTGTTCCATGTAAGGACGGTAATAAAACTTATGGCAATCACAAGTGCCAATATCGCATATCCTTTTTTGCCTTTCATCTTATCCCTTTTTTTCATGTCCTTTTCCTCCTTTCCTTTTGTTTGATCTTATAAGTTCTATTCCCAAAAAAATCAAGATTCCTAACCCTGCATATCGGACGATCTTTTCTCTTTGGATATCCCATTCAGATGATTCAAAAAAAGTATCATCCATGGTACGGATCTTTTGAGCTGAAAGCTTTTGTCCCTGATCTCTTATGCAATAAACCACATATCGAAATTTTCCATGACTCCGGTATGGATGACAGGTAAGAAGTGTTACCATATCTTTTCCTTTCTGAATGCGGATCTGATCGGAATCATCCGGTTTTATGATCTTGATCTTTTCGACCCGATAAGAAAGTTTTTCCCATGGGTTTTGAATGGTGACTTTGTCTCCAACGTTCAGTTTTTCAATCTCTCTGAAATAAGGGATTCCCTGATATCCACGGTGTGCAGCAATCACACAGTTGCTGTTTTTTGTGCCAATCGGCAGAGATGTTTCTCCCATGATCGCAGCACCTTTTCTCATGTTTTCTAAGGTTGCTCCAAGATACAGTGGAAGTTTGACATGCATCTTTTTGATCCTGATATATCCAAAGTTGCTCCTGTCATCTTTCAACCGGATCGGTGACGTGCGATAACTCCAGACATCCTTTAGATCTTTCTGGCCTTCTTTATAGATCTTTTGATCATACTGTAAGGCCTCCTGATAGAAAGGATCTTTTTCCTTCGGAATCTTCTTTTCCTTTTGAAAGGCTTTGATCTCCTGATCTGCATTTTTTTGTTGTCTATACGCAGAAAAATCGGGAGAAAGGAACAAAAAGGTTCCGATCCCCATTAAGATAATGCCTAATAAATTGATCAGATTCCTTTTCATTCCTCTCTCCCTTTCTTTCTGTTGATCTGTCTATGTTCTGTTTTCTTTCGATGAAGCTTTTGAAATACTTTTCCTAATAAGATCAGGGCTGTAACGATCATAAGCCCGATGGCGATCGCTTTTTTATAAGTTCTCATCCACTGGGAATTTTGATTCCTTGGCCGTATCGATGATCGTTGTTTCTTTACATACTTGGTTCTGACACCCCGTACCAGTAAACGATGGTCATTGACTCCATATGGGGTACATGTTACCAGTGTCACATAATCTTTTCCTTTGACGATCTGGAGTTTTCTTGTATCCTCTGGTCTTACCACAGAGATCTGATCCACTTTATAAGCTAAGGTTCGATCCAGTACATGAATAAAGAACAGATCCTCTTTTTTCATTTCCGTCAGATCCGTAAATAACTTTGCGGAACTAAGTCCGGTATGTCCAGTTAATACACTATGGGTACTTTTTCCACCTACCGGAATCGAAGATGCTGCAAGATGCCCAACTCCACGTTCCAGTATTTCTGCATCTGTACCGTGATAGATTGGGAGATTGACTGAGATACTGGGAATTTCCAGATATCCCATCACTCCTGAATGATCGATATTTAAGATATTATTATAGATCAGTGTCTCTCCATTGCTTTTTTTGACTTTGAACGGGTCCGTCAATTGTACCGCTGACTTGATCAGGTCTTTGTTATATTCTTCCGCTTCCCGAAATGCCTGTTCTTTTTGCTTCTGATCATAGGTTTTTGCCTGTTTTTCATAGGACTTGATCGTTGAACCAGCACTTTTTTCAAACATGTAGTTACTGATGAACGGATAAGACAACAAGGCAAAACCAAACAATATGATCAGTATTGGAATGATTTTTTGTCTCATATTTTTAAGATCACCCTGCCAGTTGCCTGACAGGGTTTATCAAAACATTTTTAAGTTTCTAACTCTTACTGAACTTCTTTACGTTTCTGGTTCTTTTTAACGATCATAAATCCGCATCCGGCAATAACGACACCTGCGATGATCAGTGCATAGCTTCCTGCACCACCTGTCATTGGCAGTAAGAACTGTTTCTGGTTTGTAACTTCCATATCAACAAATGCGTTTACGGATTCTCCATTTGCACTCATTGTTGCTTTTTTGCTGTCAACCGTTGCAGATGCACCTGTTGTCTGGACTGCTACATCATTCGCGAGTTCTGTACCATTTTTTACACCATCGTTTGCTGTGGAATCATTTTCGTTCTTAGACTGGATTCCTGTGATGTTTGCTTGTGTTGGTGTGATATCTGCTTTTGTTGAATTGATCTTTACGATGATCTCTTTTTTCAGTAATGTATATCCAGCATCGGAATGTGTTTCTGTAAATCCATACTCATCACCTTCAATACCATTGATGATCAGTTTTCCGCTAGATGCAGGGCTGAACTGTGTTGCACCCTCTTCTGTTGCAGATTTTCCAGTTACCTGATAAATTCCGTCACTGTCTGCTTTTGCTACTAAATAGTAATTGTCAGATTTGTTCTGGATCACGAATTTAACTTTTGTTGCATCTCCTTTGTTATCAGAGAATTTCTTTGTGAAGTTGTAACCAAAGCTATATACGATACATTTATCTTTTAAGATATCCCAGTAATCTGTAGATGTTCTCTTCCATGTCAGAGATACATCGTTAGGGTTACCTTTGTCACCAAGAACGACTGTATCATCTGTGTTTACATCTGCTGTATAGTAAACAACGATATATTTGTCAGAGTATTTCTTATTGATCTCGTTTAATCCGGATTTTGTCATTTCTACTTTCATTGTAGAATCATCTCCAGATTTACCATATGTTACTGCAAACTTAGGATCTGTATCAGATGATTTCCATACTGCGATCGCACCACTTTTGTCAACGTTGTTAACGTTTGTTGTATCTGCTGCATCTTTGTTGTCATAGATCGCGATCACTGCATTTTTGTTGTATGTCATACCTTTTGCCATCTTATCATCGAACGCGTATGTTGAAAGGTATGTTGTTCCTGATGTGATGTGTGGTAATTTTGAGATAAACTGATAATCAAGCTTTTCTGCTTTGGATGCTGTAACTGTGCTCTGGTATTTGTATTCTTCTCTTGCATTTGTGAAATCTGCTAAAGCACTCTGTTCTGCTGTTGTTACATTATCCTGATCTGGATTGTTTCGAACTCTTTTATCAAGGGTTGGGATACCAGTTTCATTTTTGGGATAGCATACAACATCATAGAACCAGTCATCCCCTTCGGAATCAGTGGATGGTAACTGCACGAACCAAGGGTTTGTTGTATAAGTGACATCTTCTGGAACTTTTGTCTCTACGATCAGATAAAGACCAAGTGGCAGCTTGTCTTTCTTTGTCACACCCTGTGCATCTGTAAGATCCATGGCAGTTCCGTTGTTTGTCTTCATGTAATCTTCCAGTTTGTCTTTGGATGCAGTGTTATCTTCTAATGCAGAAGCTAACTTGTCATTGATGATCTGGCTTGTAAAGTAATCTTTACTTCCTTCTGTCTTTGCCGCATCTGAATCTGCTAATCCTAAGATCTTCTGTAATGCATCTGGCAGTTCATAGATCATCTGAACTTTACCAACTTCACTCTGCTGCTCTACATCACCGACACGCAGATAGCTGAATTCAACACCTTTGATCGGATACTTCTTTAAAGCTTCTTCTGCTTTTGCATCCTGTTTTCCAGTAGCAGTAAACTGACTTAAATCAACTCCGCCTTTCTGTGCTGCTGTCATGTCGTATTTGTGGATTGTTAAGGATGCCGTTCTTGATGTATCGATCACATCACTCTGTGCTGCATGTACTGAACTTATTGTCTGTCCAACAGTTGCTGCAAACATTAACATACATAATGCTCCCGCTGTAATTTTTGTTATCATTTTTTTAATATTCATAATGTTTTCCTCCTGAAATTTCCTATGAAGTAAAAAAGCACAGAAAACTTTTACATTCTCTGTGCTTCTTATCTCTTACTATGTAATTTAAAATTATTCTGTTACACTTGTTTTATTAGGTTCAATCGTTACTGTATTCCAAAAAGAACCTTTGACTGCATCTGTCTTAATCTCAGATACTACTTGCTGAAGATCAACATCTATTGTAAGTTTCTTAGACACATCCATAACTGTAACTTTATCATTGATCGTTAAAGAGCTAACTGTGACAAACTGATCTTTATTGACCAAAGTTCCTTTCTTAAGCGGTACACTCAGATGATAGTTCTTCTGTAAGACTGCTTTGATCTCTGCATACATCTTAGATGTATCTTTAAATTCTTTCTTCGCCTGAATTGTCTTAGTCTTTGTATCGGTTGTCTTCTTTGCTTTCTTATCTTTAGAGTAAATCTCCCAGCAAGGTCCTCCTGCTGAAGCAGCTTTTGTCTGGGCTACTACATCTTTTAATAGATATTTATATTGTGTACGTTCTCTGCTTCCAACATCAGCTACTGTTACCTGATCATTGTTATCAATCGCTACAAGAACAATAAAATGTCCTTTCTTTGTAAAATAACCAGGTCCCATCAGTGCTACTACCGGATGTTTCTTCTTCAAGGCACTGCGTATTTTATTAATATCTGTTCCTAGTCCATTACATGAAAGTTTATACTGCTTTGCCAATGCCGGTACCATCTCATGACTTGCACCCGCACTTGTATAATATCCATGCTTATATGCCCAAACTGTCGTATCTACTGGTGTAACCCATTTACCAGTTAATGAACTGATGCAGACAGCCATTGCTGTTGGTCCGCATCCGCTGCTATGAATCTGGTAACCATTATCATTCCATGCTGCATCTGCCTGATTAAAATAAATAAATCCTTGAATAGATTCTTTCTTTCCTTTCATCTCAATGCTATGGTCATTATAGACTTTTGGAATGATCGCTTTCTTATCTTTTTTGTCTTTCTTTTTATCTTTCTTCTTGTCTTTGGTATCTTTCTTTTTCTTCTTATGTTTCTTTATTGTATTACGCTCTGTCTTCTTAGTTGTTGCTTTCTTCTTATGACTTGTATTTGTCTTATCTTTCTTTTCTGTCGTTGGCTTAGCTTCTGTTTTCTTTTCTGTCGTTGCCTCAGTTGTCGAAGCTTCTGTCGTCTGGGCAGAATTATCTTTGCTAGTGTCAGTCTGCTCATTTGTCTGTTCTCTTGCAAATGTCTTATCATTTACCTGATCTGCACTTACTACAGACGCTGAACTAAGCATCAAAACCGCATACAGAGCCAATACAGCCGCTGTTTTTCGCGTTTTTCTCATTCTTATATTTCCCCCCCCCTAACTATTTAAACATACTTATTATATCACTTCAAATAACATCGTCAAGAATTAAGAACTAATTTCTCAATCGCATATGCCACTCCGTCTTCATCATTTGTCTTTGTAACAAAATCAGCAATTGCTTTTAATTCTTCTCGTCCATTTCCCATAACAACACCTGTTCCTGCTGCCTTGATCATCATGGTGTCATTTCCAGCATCTCCACATGCCATAACTTCATCCATTGTTAAGCCAAGACATTTGGCAAGATGTTTTAATCCATCCCCTTTATCACAGCCAAACTGATTAAGCTCAATATTATTATCAAGTGCACTTGATACACTAGCAATATTTTTTTCAGTCAATTCTTTTATTGCTGCTGATCTTTCTTTCATATTATCAAAAAATGCATTGATCTTCTCAATTCCTAATGGATTTTCTTTGAGATGCTTTTTAAGATCATCCACTGGCAGCCTTGTATCATTTACCAGTTTCAGTAAATGTCCTGATACATTATATTCTGAAAGGTGATCCAAATAACGTTTTTCCATATATCCCTGTCCATTTTGATAAATATCATGTGTGGAATGATATTTTTCAAGTATTCTAAATAACTCCAATGTCACATCCACGGATAAATGATTCGTATAAATAATCTTTTCTTCATACTGATCATATACTGTTGCTCCATTACAACAAACTGCATAACGAACACCTTCAATATTTCTCAAAAACTCCGGAATCGCTTTGAAAATACGTCCTGTAGCAGGTACAATATAAACTCCCTGTCTGATCGCCTCTTTTAACACTTCTTTTGTATGTTCTGATATTTGTTTATTACTGTCTAATAATGTATTATCAAGATCCATTGCAACCAGTTTTATCTTACTCATGTTATCCCTCCGCAAAAAAATAATTTTGAATATTGATCTGAAGACTCTTATATCCCTGATATTCATTGATCACAGGATAATAAGTGCATGTAATATACTTGTTTGTCCCCATTTTTTCTCTAAATTCTGTTTCATCCTCAAAAATCATACCATCAATCCGTGTTCCCTGACTACTCTTTAATGCTAATTTAATTACATTTTTATTTTTTCCAAACACATTGACACGTTCAATCTTTAATTTACGGTGTGCAAATAGGGGCTTTTTATTTTCTTTCCCGAAAGGTTCCAGTACTGACAACTGATGAATCAGATCCATTGTGATATAATCAACCGGCATATCGATGTCGATCTGCACCTTCTTTGCGAAATCTTTTTCATCCAATGTACAATTTTCATTGATCTTTTTACGAAATGCTTTAAGGTTCTCCTTCTCAAGAGAACATCCCGCTGCCATCGGATGCCCGCCAAATTTAGTAAACACCTCTTTAACTTTCATCATCTCTTCAAACATGGAATATTCTTCGATAGAACGTCCTGATCCCTTAATTCCATCTTTTGCATCAGTAAGTACAAAGACTGGATGGTTTAGACGATCCTTAATTCTTCCAGCAATAATCCCAGCAATACTTTCATGACAATCTGGTAAATATAAAACAAGTACTTTATCGCCTTTTGCTTCATATTTCATTGCCTGATCTAATGCTGCTTTTACACCATTCTCTGTCATACTTTTTCTAAGATCATTCAGCTCTTTTAATTCTTTTGCTGTCTGCATTGCTTTCTTTTTATCTTCTTCCAGGAACAGATTCAATGCTTTTTCTGCAGATTCCAGCCGGCCACTTGCATTAATGCATGGTCCAATAATAAAGCCAAGAGCATAAGACTGTATCTGTTTTTCCATAAGATCATGAACATCCAATAATGCTCTAAGACCCACATTTCTTGTCTCTTTGATCCTCTTTAATCCTTCTTTCACAAAAATCCTGTTCTCTCCTGTAAGATCTACAACATCACATACAGTCGCAATCGCAAGCATAGATAACAGATCTTCCAGTTTGTTTTCATCCTCGCCCATAGATTTATACAATGCTCTCACAAACTGAAATGCAACTCCTGCTCCACAAAGAAGCGGATATGGATATTTACATTCTTTTTGTTTGGGATTAATGACAACATCAGCTGGTGGAAGAATTTCTTCTTTACTTCCATCTTCATTTAAAATAAATGGTACATCGTGGTGATCTGTAATGATCATTGTAAGACCATGTTCTTTTCCAAATCTGATTGCTTCACTAGCTGCAATTCCATTATCACATGTAAGGATCGTATCAATCTGATCCTCTACTGCCTTCTCAATGATATTTTCATTGATCCCGTAACCATCTTTCATACGGTCTGGAATCTGAAAATCAATCATTCCACCAAGATCATAGATTGCTTTCCATAAAATATAGTTAGAAACAACTCCGTCTACATCATAATCTGAGATAATGCGGATTGTTTTTCTGTCTCTGATCTTCTCTCTTATGATATCCACACCTTCTCTGACTCCCTTCATCAGAAATGGATCTGAAATATCCGAAAGATTTCCATATAAATATTTATGTATTTCTTCATCCCCGATCACATCTCTGTTTCTGATCAGTCTTGCGATCACGGGATCAATCTGAAATTTCTCACCAATCTTTGTAAAATCGGCTTTTTTCTTATACAGATACCACTGTTCCATCATGTTTCTCCATCTTCTAGAAAAAGAGCATTCAGTCTTTACTGAATACTCTTTTTACTTGTCTTATTTTCTTTTCTTTTTCTTCTTTTTCTTGCGGTTTGGATTCGCTGTGATCTTCTCTGGCTGTACAGATGTCTGTCCATTACTTTCTTTTATAGCATCAGAGCCCATACGAGTCTTCATCATATACCATAATGGTCCTGTCAAGAATACAGAAGAGAATGCTCCACCAATAACACCAACGATCAATGCCAGGGCAAATTCTCTTAAAGATGATACTCCGCAGATAAATAACGCCAATACCATAACAAATGTTGTTAAACTTGTATTGATCGTACGAACCAGTGTACTTGAAATACTCTGATTTACAAGTGCTTTGATATCATCTCTTGTACGGATCGTTTGAAGTTTCAGATTCTCACGGATACGGTCAAAGATAACGATCGTTGAGTTGATAGAGTATCCGATGATCGTTAGCATACATGCGATAAATGTTCCACCCACAGATAATCTTCCGATAGAATATGCCGCAAATACAACTAACACATCATTTAACAATGCGATGATCGCACTAGATCCAAACTTAACATCTTTAAATCGGATTGCAATATAGATCAACATACAGATTGCTGAAATGATAACTGAGATAAATGCATCTCTCTGCATTTCATTACTGATCGTTGAACTGATATTCTCTGTTGTAACTGATTTAACTTTATAATCTTTCTTTAATGTCTTTTCAATCTGTTTTCTCTGATTCAGGTTAAGTTCTACACTCTTAACAACCATCTGGTTATTCGCTTTTACTTTCTGACTCTGAACAGATGTTGATTTGCTGACTTTCTCATAGGCTTTCACAATCTGTTTTTCTAAAGAATCATTTACTTTCTGATCATCTTTAAATGTGATCGTAGATGCTGTTCCTCCTGAGAATTCAAGATCATAATTTAAGATCGTACCAATCTTACTTCTGTTCATAGGCAGTGCTGCAAGTCCGACTAAAATGATCACACCTGCGACTGCAACGTATTTCTTACCAGCACAGACAAAATCTCTTGTCTTGATCGTTCTTGGTTTTCCATACCATTTCTTATCACGAAGTCCAAAGTGATATGCTGCATATACAAGGAATCGGCTGATCACAAGTGCTGTAAACATGGAAATTAGTACACTCATTCCTAATGTCTGAGCAAATCCTTTGACCGTTCCAGATCCTTTAAACCACAGTACTAAAACTGCGATCAGTGTTGTAACATTACCATCAATAATAGCTGAAGCTGCTTTTCCAAATCCAGACTTGATCGCAGCTCCTGTACTCTTACCTGCTCCGATTTCTTCCTGAATTCTTGCATAAATGATTACATTGGCATCGACCGCCATACCGATACCGAGGATGATACCCGCAAGTCCCGGCAATGTCAACGTTGCATTAAATCCATTCAGTGCAAGTAACATCATTAGCATATAAATTGCAAGTGCTACACATGCAATGATACCTGGCACTGCATAAAATGCGATCATGATCAAGCATACCAAGGCAAATCCGATGATTCCAGCCTTAATCGTTGTCTGGATCGCATTAACTCCTAACTTAGCAGACACTACGTTAGAACGAAGTTCTTTTAATTTGACTGGTAAGGAACCAATTCGAATAGATGAAGCAAGATTCTCGGCTGCTTCATAACTTTCCATACCATCGATCGTACATTCACCTTTTGTGATCGCTTCCTGTACATTTGGTGCACTGATCACCTGGTTATCATAGATGATATAAATTGGTTTCCCGATGTTTGCTTTTGTAGCTTTGGCAAAAGCTTTTGTTCCTTTGGAGTCAAATTCAAGGGCAACTAAATATTCTTTCTTACCAGTTGTCTGATTCTGATTTGTGACAGCTTTTGCTTTCTTAACATTCTGTCCTGTTAAAATGGTATCTAAAGTAGTCTGTGTTGTTGTTTTTCCATTCTGCTTTACTTTTACCTGTTTCTGAACTGCAAAAGAAAGTGTTCCTGGTTTACCAAGTTCATCTAAGATCTTGTTTGCATCTGTTACTCCGGGGATTTCGATATTGATACGATCTTTTCCTTCCTGATAAACTTCTGCTTCTGTGCTGTAACCTTCCACACGTTTCTGAAGTTTGTATACGGTATCCTTCATATCACTGTCAGATACGTTCTTACCATCAACTTCATATGTGATACTGACTCCACCTGCAAGATCCAATCCAAGTTCAATGTTGCTTGCTCGTCCAATCTTGTTCTTTGTGATTCCTTTTGTTGTAATAAATACTCCAAATACACACAACGCAATCAGTAAAATAAGCCCTGCAATATACTTGCCGCTGCTATTACGCCTCTTCATTCTCCGTCTCCTCTTCTAACGCTAATGCTGCTTTTACCATAAGTGCACATTCAACTCTCTTGCGTTCTAATTTACATCCGATCTCATAAGTTCCATTGATCGTACCATTAAAGTTATAAGAGTTTGCGCTGCATCCACCGCTGCAATAGAATCTTGCAAAACATTTTTTACATTCTTCTTTGGAGTATACATTACATGCTTTGAATTCTTTGACGATCTCATCTTTCTTAATACCTTCGAAGACATTACCCATTAAGAAATCTTCTTCTCCTACAAACTGGTGACATGGATATAAATCTCCCCATGGTGTTACTGCAAGATATTCTGTTCCAGAACCGCATCCAGATAAACGTTTCGCTACACATGGTCCTCCTGTTAAGTCGATCATAAAGTGGAAGAATGTAAATCCTTTTCCTTCTTTCTCTCTCTTGATCATCTCTTTTGCCAGAAGATCATATTCTTCCATGATCTTTGGAAGATCTTCTTCTTTGATCGCATAATCTGCTGTATCTGGTGCCACAACAGGCTCTACGGAAATCTGTTCGAATCCTTCATCTGCTAAATGCATAACATCTTTCGAAAAATCCAGATTATGATGTGTAAAAGTTCCCCTTACATAATATTTCTGCTGATTTCTACTGTCTGCAAATTTCTTAAATTTATCAATAATAAAGTCATAACTTCCTTTTCCATTTCGAAATGGTCTCATAAAATCATGAACTTCTTTTCTACCATCAACACTTAATACAACGTTATCCATCTCTTTATTCGCAAATTCCATGATATCGTCGTTTAATAATACACCATTTGTTGTCAGTGTAAAACGGAACTTCTTATCATGAGTCTTCTCTAAATCACGTCCATAAGCAACGATCTCTTTGACAACATCAAAGTTCATTAAAGGCTCTCCACCAAAGAAATCTACTTCCAGATTTCTACGATTTCCAGAGTTCTCTACAAGAAAATCTAAAGCTTTCTTACCAACTTCAGCACTCATTAAAGCACGTCTTCCTTTGTATTCTCCTTCTTCTGCGAAGCAATATCGACAGGCAAGGTTACAATCATGTGCAATGTGAAGACAAAGTGCCTTTACAACTGTTGGTCTGTCTTTGAATCCGCAAATGTATTCTTCATAACAATCTTCTGTAAATAATACACCTGCATCTTTTAATTCTGTAACTTCCTCATAAGATTCTCTTACATCTTTTTCATCCCAAGATGATAATTCTTTGATGATCTCTTCTAATGTATGGTCTTCATATAAAGCGATCACTTCATAAGTCAGATCATCTACAACATGAACAGATCCACTTGCTACGTCAAGGACCATATTATATCCATTGTTCTTATACTGATGAACCATTGTTTCTTTCTCCCTTTATCTGTTATTTATTTTCTTTCATGTAAAAAATGAGGCGGCCCACAAGGAACGCCTCAAGCATAGAGTCTTTGTTTTATTTGACTATTTGCTGTGTTCGCAGGTCTGGTTACCTACTGTACAAGATGTCTTACATGCTGACTGGCAAGATGTCTGGCATTCACCACATCCACCTTTTTTTACTGTGTTCTGTAATGTTTTATTTGTCAGAGTTTTAATATGTTTCATCTTATCGTCCTCCTGATTCTCATAAAATAACTTGCTATATTGTATCATATCCTAAGTCAAATAGCAAGCATTCCACCTAAAGTTCCTCCAGCAATACATAAGAACAATGCTGTGATGCGTTCTGTTGAAAAAATAACTGTATTTTCCTGAAGCACAACAGATATTAAAGTTAATATTGCGAAATATAATACTCCAACAAAAAATCCCCATAAGAACTTCCGTTTTCCAATCTTTTTTCCAATGATCATTCCTGCAAGGATTGAAGCAAAAATGTATGTAAGTGTAATGCCAAGATTCGCCATCTTCGTCCCTGTATTGCTCTGATAAACAATAAATGCAAGAAGACACAACAATAGTCCGGTAACAATATAAGCAGCAACCAGACTTTGCACAATATATAACACTTTCTTTTCTGGCCCCATAGCAAATACTCCTTTCTTTCATTTAATATATGTCTGTTGTTTTGCTTCTATGTCTTTTTGTGATAAACTAACATTAAATATGTGAAAGGAGTTTTAAAATGATTGATCTTCATATACATTCTACTTGTTCTGATGGAACTTTTACTCCGAAAGAAATTGTCCATAAAGTAATTGAAAAGAATTTATATGGTTTTTCTCTTACTGATCATGATACAGTTGATGGTATTTCAGAAATCTTGGCAATGAATCTTCCTAAAGATTTAAAATTCATTCCTGGAATTGAAATTTCATGTGATACACTTCATCGTGAGATTCATATCTTAGGTTATGGAATTGATTGCAAGAACAAGGATTTAAATACCACATTAAATGATCTGAGAGACAAAAGAATGAAACGTAATCTCGATATGATCGAATTATTCCAAAAAGATGGATTTCCTGTTACTCTTGAGAAATTACAACACGGAGACCCTAATACAGTTATTACACGTGCTCATTTTTCAAGAGTTCTTGTGGAAGAGGGCATCTGCACTTCCAGGGAACAGGCTTTTTCCAAATATCTCGGTGAAAAATGTAAATACTATATTCCAAAACCATTTTTTGATCCGAAAGACTGCCTCAAATTAATTCTTGATGCAGGTGGCATTCCAGTTCTTGCTCATCCTTTTTTATATAAATTTTCTAATAAGGATACAAAACAGCTTATCCATGATCTGAAAGATTATGGTCTTGCTGGAATTGAAGTTTACCATTCTTCCCACCATAAGGGACAAATCGCAAAATTAAGAGAATGGCAAAAAGAATATCATCTTTTAGCCTCTGGTGGTTCTGATTTTCACGGAACAAATAAACCTGATATAGATATTGGTACTGGCCGTGGGACACTTTATGTACCAGATCATCTTCTTGATGAACTTCTTAGATAAAAAAAGAATCTGGATGAAATATGAGCTCTATTCTCATATTTTCCAGATTCTTTTTATTCATGAATTATCTTACTCGTCGTCAGATGATCCGTTTGCTTTCTCCATTGCCTGAATCGCTGATTTTTCCATTGGAATACGACAATGTTTGTCGTTACCAAATTCAACAATGATCGTAGTTTCATCAACTTTATCCACAACAACTCCGTAAAATCCACTTGTTGTTAACACACTGTCTCCAACTTCCAGAGCTTCCATCATCTGTCTTAACTCTTCATCTTTCTTCTTCTGTGGTCTGATTGTTAAAAAGTACATTAATGCAAAACAAATAACCAGCATCAGAATTGTCATTGTAACCTGATCCATTTTCTTCCTCCATCTTTCTAATAAGATTACTGATTCATCATGCCATCAATCTTACGTTTCTTGTATTCTTTGTAGTTTCCTTCTTCGATTGCCTGACGAATCTCACTCATCATTGTATTATAAAAATACAAGTTATGCAAGACACATAATCTCATTCCAAGCATTTCTTTTGCTTTCAGAAGGTGTCTGATGTAAGCTCTGCTGTAACTTCTGCAAGCTGGACACTGGCATCCTTCTTCGATTGGGCGATGATCAAGTTCATATTTTTTGTTGAACATGTTTAATTTCCCCTGATTAGTATATACATGTCCATGACGGCCATTTCTTGTTGGATATACACAGTCAAAGAAATCAACTCCACGGTCTACAGCCTCAAGAATATTCACTGGTGTACCAACTCCCATCAGATACGTTGGTTTATCTTCAGGCAGATATGGAACTGTTTCTTCGATGATATGATACATCTCATCATGTGTTTCTCCTACTGCCAGACCGCCAAGAGCATATCCATCAAGATTCAGTTTTGAAATTTCTTTGGCGTGTTCAATACGGATATCTTCAAATGTTCCACCTTGATTGATTCCAAATAACATCTGATGTGGATTGACCGTGTCTTCCAAAGAGTTCAAACGATCCATCTCTTTCTTACATCTTACTAACCATCTTGTTGTACGATCTACAGAATTCTGCATATATTCTCTTGTTGCAGGATGTGGCGGACACTCATCAAATGCCATCGCAATCGTAGACCCAAGATTAGACTGAATCTGCATACTTTCTTCTGGTCCCATAAAGATCTTTCTTCCATCGATATGAGAGGAGAAAGATACTCCTTCTTCTTTGATCTTGCGGAGTTTTGCCAGAGAAAATACCTGAAATCCGCCAGAATCTGTAAGAATTGGGCGATCCCAGTTCATAAATTTATGAAGTCCACCAAATTCTTTGATCAATTTATCACCTGTTCTTACATGCAGATGATATGTGTTTGATAACTCTACCTGAGTTCCGATCTCACTAAGATCATCTGTGCTGACTGCACCTTTGATCGCTGCGACTGTTCCGACATTCATAAATACCGGTGTCTCAATCACTCCATGGACGGTTGTTAACCTTCCTCTTTTTGCTCTTCCGTCTTTTTTAATTAATTCATACATTCTTACTCACCATAAATCTTTTTAATATTATCCATTGTTGCTCCTAGATTCTTTAACACACCATCAAGAATCGTAACGGCTGCCATTGATTCTACCACAACTACAGCCCTTGGCACAATCATTGGATCATGGCGCCCATGAATTTCAATCTCTACATTGTCAAGATCACGGTTGATCGTCTTCTGTGTTCTCGCAATGGATGGAGTTGGTTTGACCGCTGCACGAAATACGATCGTACTTCCGTCACTCATTCCTCCAAGAACTCCGCCAGAATGATTCGTTTCTTTCACGGCTTTGCCATCCATACTGATAAAATTATCATTATTCTCTGATCCTCTAAGGTTTGCAGCTGCAAATCCATCTCCGATCTCAAACCCTTTAACAGCTCCAATAGACATAATTGCCTTCGAAAGTTCTGCATCCAGCTTATCAAATACAGTTTCTCCAATACCAACTGGCATCCCTGTGATCTGGCATTCTATAATTCCACCGATCGAATCCTGTTCTTTGATCATCTGATCTGCTTTCTTGGCTACAAGATCTGCTGCTTCCTTATCTGGCATATTAAACGGATTGTTATTCATCTCATTAAGATCAAATCTATCCTCTGAAATCTCAATACCTGCAATTGCCTTTGCATATGCCTTTACAGAAATTTCTAGTTCTTCAAGCACTTTCGCTGCAACTGCACCTGCAGCAACACGTCCGATCGTCTCTCGTCCTGATGATCTTCCACCACCACGATAATCTCTGAAACCATATTTCATATCAAATGTAAAATCTGCATGTCCTGGACGGTAAACATCCTTAATATTACTATAATCCTTAGATCTCTGATCCTTATTATATACAACCATGGAAATCGGTGTTCCTGTTGTCTTCCCTTCAAATACTCCAGAAAGAATCTCTACCTGATCTCCTTCCTTTCTCTGTGTTGTATACTTAGACTGTCCCGGTTTCCTGCGATCCAGATATTTCTGAACATCTTCTTCTATCTAATGATAGCCCTGCCGGACATCCATCCACAACTACTCCAACACCAGCACCATGTGTCTCTCCCCATGTTGTGATGCGGAAATTTGTACCATAACCTGATCCTGCCATATGACTTCCTTCCTATAATTTGATATTTGCCAGTAAATCTCCAAGACTCGTTCCTGCAGCATCTTCTGTATACTCTACTCCAGTTTCTTCTGCTTTCTTGGCTGCTTCTTTGTCATCTTCTAATGCTTTGATGCTTAAGCTTACTTTACCATTTGCAACTTTTATGATCTTAACTGTTACCTGTTCTCCTTCTTTCACAACATCTTCTGGAGATTTTACTCTCTTCTGGCTTAACTGTGAAATATGAACTAATCCGCTGATTCCATCTCCAATATCAACAAACGCTCCATAAGGCATGATATTTTCTACAGTTCCTTCTACAACTGTTCCAACTTTTAACTCATTGATCTTATTTTCACGTTCTTTTCTTGCTTTCTCCTGCTCTACTGCTTTTGCTGATAAAACAAGTCTCTGCTCTTCTGGTTCCACTGTAATGATCTTTGCTTCTACATCTTTCTGTAACCATACATTTAAATCTTCAACATATTTTGTTGATAATAAAGACGCTGGAATAAATCCACGGATTCCTTCAACATAAACAATAACTCCACCATTAACGACTCCACCAACAGTCAGTGCAAGCACTTCTCCACTTTCTTTAAGCTCTTCTAAATGATTCCATACTGCATCTTCATTTGTTGCTGCTTTATTTAAAGATTCTTCTAACTGAGTTTCGAATTGTTCCATTGTTTCTTTTACTTCTTCTGCCATAATAATCTTCCTCCGCTTTATTTTCTTAAACATTTATTTCATATTATAACATAGAATAAGAAAGATTCAAGAACGCTGATATTCCTTGTTATTTTGAATATTTTCTGTAAAACAGCCATGCTGCTGATATAACACCAGCCATGCCTGCAGCTATCCATAAACCAAGCATCGACTTTTCTCTTTTGTCCTTGACTTTTGTCTCCTTTTTCTGATCTTTTTCTACCATTTGCTTGACCGGATGTGGCAGGATTTTGGTTACCGCAAACTTTATTCTTTTGTTTGTTACATTTCCAGCTGCATCTTTTGCTTGAAGTTTTAGCACATGAATCCCTGGTTCCAGCTTCTTAAAAGATATTTTGTTTGTTAAATTTTTTATTTCTTTTTAATCCAGCTTTACCTTTGTCCAATAATCTTTCTTATTTTCCAGAGATACTGCAACGATTGTTCCATAATCACATTCACTCTTTTCATTAAGACCACTCATCTGGATCACTGGTTTTTTTGTATCATAAAAAAATGTAATCTTTTTACTTGATACCCGTTCTCCATTTGCATCTACCGCATTAAGACTTATCCTATAATTTCCATTCTCTGTAATTGGCTGTTTTATATAAACTTTATCTTTTTCCCATTCATATGAAACCTTCTGCCCATTCATAAGAAATTCTGTTACCTGTACAGGCTCTAAACTTACAACTTGAAATCCCGGTCTAAAACTTTTCTCTGAAATATTCTTTCCTGCAAGTATTTTCTGCAAAAAATAAATATGAACGCCCTTTTTGTTGATCGTAAATTTCTTTGTCACAACATTTTGATTTCCTGCCAGATCTAAAGCTTCCACTCGTAATACATAATACCCATCGTCTTTTATCTTATCCGGTATCCATCTTTTTCCATTCAGATAAATTCTTGTCTGCTTTTCATCCAGATTTTCATCTTTTACATGTAGTTTTACGTTTACAAATGTTTTATAGGACTTATTATTTTTTATCCCACTAATATAAATTTCAGGTTTTTTCATATCAATCTTAAATACTTTTTCCTCACTGATCGACGCATTTCCTGCCATATCTTCCACTTGAACCAAAAGATTATGCTTACCATTCCGGTCAAATACTACTTCACTCTCATAATATTCTCCTTTTTGAACAAAACCTTTCATCTGCTTCCCAGAAGTTATAACTTTTACAGCATTTTTTTGGAGATTTTCATCCTTGATCCTTATCTTTACTTTCTGATATCTGCTGACTTTTTGAAATTCATTTTGAGATCGTATCAATATTTCTGGCTTCTTTGTATCCAAAAAACAAACTGTATGGAAACTATTTTCAGATCTATTTCCTGCTTCATCCTTTGTCCATATTTTCAGCTGATACTTTCCATCTTTTTTAATCTGTGGAATCTGATCTGTTTCTGTCTGTATTTGACCTGTCTGAAGCTGAGTTAATTGTGCATAAACGTGTACCAGAGGTCCTTCCGCCTGTTCTGATTCATATGTAAATTCAGGAATCTTTCCATACCATCCATTTAGAGATCTCTCACTGCACGTTATTTTAAATAACTGCGGCTTCTTTTTCCATAAACGGCACCAGATTTTTTGAATTTCACTATATCTTCCTGCATTAGAAACTGCTCTGATCAAAACAAGATCATCCATATCACGTTTCAACTCTAGTCTGCCATATTTCATTGATCTCCACTCATTATTACCAGTCTTATATTCATAGTGAGAAATTTTCGAAACTGCTTTTGAACCATGTGCTTCAAGTAAAATATCCTGATTGGTCCATTTTCCTGCTGTGTATGATCCACTGTCAACTTTTGGTATCGTTGGATTACTCAGTTCTATCGTGATTTTTCTTGTTTCCTCATATCCATTTCTATGAATCAGATGAATCTCATAATTTCCTTCTTCATAAAATGTCATCTTCAAAGTTTGTTCATAATCCCATTCTCCTTCCCACTTCTGCCGGTTTACAAAAATCATAATATCATCTTTTGTACAGGATCCTTTCAGATCTACTTCCATTACCACGCTGCTTCGAAAAAATGGTTCTTCCCCAGTTCCTTTCCATGTAATATCCCAGACTGCTGTCTCTTCCATTCCTTTGGTATCAGCAGGTATTGCAGATAAAAGGAGAAATAGTATGGCTGTCATGGTCATCAGTATTTTATGTTTTCTCTTCATAATCCAAGTTTCCTCCTCAACGCTTTTGCTCTGTTACTTGTCATTCCTGTCTGTTTTAGTCCCTGCAGATAAACATCCTTTGCCTTCTCTATCTGGTTTTTCTGGCATAGATAAATTCCATATTCAATATAAGCTTCCATGACTTTTGGATAATGTTTTATAAAACGTTCATACTCATTTTCAATATTCACAGATTTTTCTCTAAGATACGATAACTTTCTCTCATATATTTCCCATGCTTCATTTTTCTCTAATTTCTCATGGAACACTCTGTCAGTCTCTTGAAAAAAAAGCTTATCATCTCCTCTTTTTGCCTTAATCTCATACAGATTGATCTTTTGTTTTTCCAGCATCTTTTTTTGTTCTTCCTTAAGTCTGAACTTTTCTGTCTTATAAAGCAGTTTTTCTGCCTTCTTTACAACAAACTCTGGAAGTTTTTCCTGCCACAAAATATAATGATCAATAAAAAAATATGCTGACCAGAAATCATGTACGTCCTTTTGACAAATTTCTAATGCTGACACCAGCTCATCTTGTTTCACCTCCTTTTCAGGATCATTTAATACTTCTATCAGCAGAAGATATGCTTCTGTTTTCTTTTTATTTGTTTCTTCCTTCTTAAAATATTGACCAGCCAGTGTCAGATCTTTCTCTGTCCTTTCGTTTCCATAAAAATAAACCATACCTTTTTTGTAGAAATCCTCGTATGTTTTCACTGACTGTACTTTCAATTTTTCTTCTTTGTGGCTGTCTGTAAAACCAAAAATACCGATCATGCCAATGCAGGCTAAAAAAACGACACTTTTTTCTGATCTGCTTTTCCAGACAATTTTTCTAAGATCTCTCTTGATATCTCTGGCGCTCTGATAATTCTTTTTCTCATCCTCACAAAGACATTTCTGTATGATATTCTCTATAGGATACTTTTTATTCTGTTCTGTATTTAGCTGAATGATTTTTCCTATACTGTAGACATCCATAAAAAATTCAGCTCTTTCTCCTGCTTTTGTCTGTCGTTTGGAAGCATAAATCCTCGTTCCATACCCAGTCAGAAAATCTCCTTTCATTGAAGATGCTCCAAAATCGATCAAATACAGACGTCCTGATGGATGAAGTATGATATTCTCTGGTTTAAGATCCATATGTACAACACCTCTCTTATGAACCTGTTCCAACACCTTGCAGACCTTATACATAAGTAGTATCAATGTTTTTTCTGAAATTTTTCCATGGACTGTTTTATATGTTTTTAGAGATTGTCCTTTAATATATTCCATAACCAGGAAATGATCTTTGGTGTTTTCTGCAAGGAATAATTTGGGAATACCCTTGATATTTTTTAATTGATTTAATATCTCTTTCTCCCGTTTCCACTGATTTTCATCTTTAAGTATTTTCACTGCAACCTTTTTCCCTGTCTTTAAATCTTTTGCAAGAAATACTTTCCCCATTCCACCCGCACCCAAAAGCTTCTGAGTCTGATAACGGTTATGGTATATTTGAGCTATCTCTCTTTCGGAACTTTGACGATCACACAGGATAGATTGTCTAGTTCTCCACGTTTTTTTACTTTTCGAAAACATCTTTCTACCCATTCTTTCATTTGTTCCCTGGACGCTTCCACTTGATAGATCTCTTCCTCTTCAAGTAATCCATAAAATCCATCTGTACAAAGCAAAAATTCCATTCCCGGATGCAGTCTTCCCTTATAGCAATCTACTCTGACGTCCTTCGTCACACCAACACACTGCAAAAGAATATGTCGTCTCGGATCTTTTCTTGCCTGTTCTTTCGTCAAATGTCCTGCCCGAAGTTCAAGTTCTACCAGCGTATGATCTGTTGTCACAAATTTTCTATTTCTGTCAAACCAGTATGTTCTGGAATCTCCAACATTTAATACAAAAAATTCGTGATCTTCCACAAATAATAATGTTAACGTACTTCCCATTGATTTGACTTCTTCCATTTTTCTGCTCATCAACAAAAGGTTCTGATTGATCTTTCGGATCAAATCGATCAGATTTTGTTCGATCATATTAATTCCCATTTCATATAATCCTTCAAATAAAGTTTCATCAAACCACTGTTTCAATACTTCTACAATATAACGGCTTGCGATCTCTCCTTTCTTCAAACCACCCATTCCATCACACACAACAGCCAGAAGATAAAGCTTCCCATTCTTTTCCTGCTGCCTTAATAAATAAGCATCCTGATTCGACGGTCTTCCGTTTCCAATATCCGTCATTCCAATCGTATCTATCATATGTTCCTCCAAAAAATTCTTCATAATAGAAAAAAGCCTGTAAAGATTATTCTTTACAAGCTTTCTCTGCTGTTCTTGTTTGTTTCATTATTCTTCGATGTCTTCGCCATCCTCGAATTCATCTTCTTCGCCTTCAATCTCCTGTTTGAGAATCTCAATATCTCCTCTAAGTTTCTCGATGAGATTGAACAGATCAATATATTCTGCCTGTGGGTAGTCCATATGTTCTTCAAAATATTTCTCTCCCACCTGACGATACAAATCATTCAAATCTCTTTTCGCCACTCGCAGATCATTATGTCTCTTCGCAGAATCTGCCACTTCCTTCGCCTTCTGTGCAGCTGCTTTTCCTGTTGTTGAAATAGTTTCTTCCAGACGTCCGAAAAAATCTTTTGCCATATACGCTCACTCCCAACGTTTTTCTTTCATTGTACCTTATTCAGCTGCTTTCGTCCAGCCTAAAAGCGCCTTTCAAGACTTAATGTTTCTTCTTACGATATAATAGTAAAATCCCTGAAAATGCTGCAGCTGCCATAGCAAATATCCATCGAAGATCACTTTCGTCTCCTGTTTTTGGTCCAGAAGAAGTATCTGTATTTTGAAAATCATTTCCCTTGTTTTTTGTATAAGTTATATTTTCAGGTATTTTCTGTTTTCTTACTTTGATCTCACGAACTGCTGTCACTTCTTTTGCGTTATCGACCTTTGCTTTTGCCGTATTTTTTATCGTTCGATCTTTCATTATTTTGTTATTTAACTTTACCTGATAGATTACTTTTATTTTCTGGTCATTTGTAAGATTTTCTTTTGTTTCAATTCTGAAACTGTTATCTGATACAACAATCCTGCATTTCGAAGTGATATCTGCTTCATCTGGTGAAAAAACATGAACACTTTCCTTTATGATCTTTGCATATTTATGATCGATCTTATCTTCGATCACAATGTTCTTTGCAACTGCATCTTTCACAATCTGTGATACGAAAATCTGATATTCACAAATACCGCCAGCTTTATATACTGTCTTATCGCTTCTCTTTGTGATCAAAAGCTGTGGAATATTCTCCTCCATCGTTACAACAATATCATCTCTTACTTTATCTGCATCCTCACTGTACGCAAATGCTGTATTTTTAATATCTCCATCGATCATTGAAAGAAATGCTGTATCATAAATTACAAGAAGCTCATCCTTATCACTTAAATCTCTTCCTGTGGCGATCTTAAACTTTCTACTGGTATCATCTCTGCTGATCTCACACTGATTTGTGATATCTTCCCCATTATATTTTACACGGATCATACCAATATCCATTCCTTTCTTCTCAAATGAATCTTCTATGATAACTTTATGTGCTGTCATCCCTTCATTTTTCTGTGTCACACGAATCTTATATGATCCAGTCTGACCTTCTTTATATATCTTATGATCTGATGTTTTCTCGATTTTTAACATTGGAGGTTTTACAACAACTGTATTTTCATCCTGCGCTGGCTCTGTGTTATCACTTTGTACGATCGCTGTATTTTTTATAGCACCATCAATTCTTTTTTCAAATAATACTTTATATATGATATCAATAGAATCACTGTCTCCAAGATCTTTTCCTGTTTCTACAACAAAATTTCCATCTCTTGCTTCTATTTTACATTCATCTGTAATATCTTGTTTGTTATACATGACTTGAATATCAGAAATCTTCATTCCTTCTTTTTCAAATTCATCTGTAACTATTATATTTTTTGCTTTTACGCCTTCCTTCCCCTGTGTAATATGAAGTTTATAACTTCCTGTTTCTCCCACACTGTAAATCTTTTTATCGGACTGTTTAAGAATCTGAAGTTTAGGTGCCTTGATCTTGATCATCTCTTCTGCCACACCACCTCCTGAAGGAATATCTGCATCTTCACGGATCAGTTCTTTGTTACTGTTTCTTGTTGCTGGAACTTTCATTACATTTTTTATGTCTTTTCCCTCTAGTCCATCCTGCTCGATCACTGCCTGATAGCTGATCTCAATCTTGTCCGTCATCCACAGATCATTGTAATTTGTATCTTTTTTTCCACATTCAGAAGCGAATACCGGTATTACTCCGTTCTTTAATGCGATCGGAGTCTGTATCGTATAACTTCTTTCGTTATCATCAAATTCAGCCTGACATTTTGATGTTATATTTTTACCATCTGCCATCACTGATAATGTTCCAGGTATAATACGGATCCCTTCTGCTTTGATTTCATCCTCGATTCTTATATCTCTCATAAATGTTCCAGGATTTGGATTCGTTATCACTGCCTTATATGCCACATGATCACCTTTTTTATAAATCTGTGCCGGAGCTGATTTTATAACATCATTTTTAGGAGAATTGATATATATCTGTGCCTGATCTTTTGTCTCCGGAATTCCCGCTGCCCATGCAGATGCTTCATTATCGATCAACTGGCCATTTGCTGCCACTGATGTTTTCATTGTGTATACAATCTGGATTTCATTTTCATACGGAAGAACATAATCACCTTTTGACTTTAAGATCCAGCTGTTTCCTTCTTTCTGCATTGTGTAGCAGTCTTCTGGAATTCCTGATACTTTTATATCCTTTAGCGAAACTCTGGAATTATCTGCAAATGATCTATCCTGAATCGTAAAGTATACTGTTCCTGCTTTTGGATTTTTATTTTTCACAGTAACCTTGTAGGTAACCTCATCTTTTGCCTGATATTCATACTGCTTTGTCTCTTTTGTAAGCAAAAGACCCGGATTACTCTCATCTTTTTTGGGCAGTTCTATGTCAACCCTGACTTCATTCGTCATTGTGTTTTTGCCATCAATGATCGTCTTTGCCTTATTATTTTGTGTAAGAACTGTTTTATTTTCATTATAATGTCCATGCTTTTCCCAAAGATTCCTTAACTCCATAAGCTGCTCTTTCGATGCATCTTTCATAATGTTCATCTTGATC
>OIDC01000146.1_pt1 | contig 45043 bp, 35 predicted proteins | sample 1581401 | NCBI WGS metagenome assembly OIDC01 (sample SAMEA3882518, study PRJEB24775) | human gut metagenome | biome: human-associated habitat; feature: intestine environment; material: feces | place: Netherlands | collected 2009/2010 | reverse complement strand
ACATGGGTTTTCGCCTGAAGAAAGCCAGATTAGACCAAAAGCTGACTTATGATGAGTTATCCGAAAAATCCGGTGTCTCATCAAGATATATCAAAGAGATTGAAAATCATGGCAATGTTCCAAGTCTTGAAAAACTCGGACAACTCATTCGTGCTTTACATATCTCTGCTGATCCGTTTTTTTATCCGGCAGCTCCAACCGATAATTTGGATTATCAAAGGCTGCTGGTCTATCTCTCACAATGTACAGAAGAACAGATAACAACGATTCTTGCCATTGTGGAAGCCTATCTTCGGACATATAACAAGCCCACAAATTAGAATAACAGAAAGATTTTGATTTTAACTTGATTGTTTCTGAATTATTCTGGAGAAAAACAGGGTGGAAGTTCCATGATCGAACGCTCCATCCTGCTTACTTATTTCATTATTATATTCAGTAACTCTTTTACCTTAACACTCTCTTTAACAATCCCAAGTCCAGCAAGTATCTGTACTGCATCTACTATCCCCTGATAATAGGCTCTCTGTTGTTCCTGAAAGTGTGCATGGTCTACAATATCCATATAATTTTCTAAAAAATTTCTCTGCTCTGTAGAAAGGTCAGATAAGAATTTTTCATATTCCCGGTTTTCTTTTTTCAGTTCCTTATCCGCCTTCTTTGCTTCCTCTGTCTGTATGGAATACTCCCGTTCGCCTACATCGCTTCGAAGCTCCTCAAAAACATCAGATAATCTTTCAAATACTTCATTCATTTTGTGTCCACCTTTCTCTAAATAAGTATTGCATTTTACAGGCAGTATTATCAATCCTAAAATTTCTTACAACAATATTTTTCTGCACTTCATCTTTAGAAGTATATTATCAAGATTATTCCGTAAAATCAATCATGTGGCACTTCATCTTTAGAAAGTTGGTGATGATTTGAAAATTTACTGGAATAAAGAAAACAATTCCAAAAATCTGATAGGTCAGAGAGTAAAGGAATTGCGAACTGAAAGGCAGCTATCGCAAAAAGCACTGGCAGAACAGCTCCAGCTTGCCGGATATGAATTTAGCGATTTGACCGTATTACGAATCGAACAAGGGACACGCTTTGTACCGGATTATGAAGTGGTTGCCCTTGCTGAATTTTTTCATGTATCTTGTGAATATCTCTTAGGAGTGAAAAACGAAAAATAAGCAGTGATCTGTTATTTCTTCATTTACAGACTACTGCTTAAATTTTTATTAAAACGATACCCAACTCCCCAGACCGTTTGAATGTAAATTGGCTTGCTTGGGTTATCTTCTATTTTTTCCCTAATATTTCGGATGTGGCTCATGACGATGTTGTAATCGCCGGAATAGGATTCTTCCCAGACAAGATCGTAGATTTGCTCTTTGCTGAACACCCTGCCTGGACTACTTGCTAACAAATAAAGTATTTCAAATTCTCGATTTGTAAGCGTAACTTCTGTATTCCCCGTTATAACACTTCTTTTCGATAAATCTACTATCAATTCGCCTATATGAATATTTTTTGTTTCCTGAAGCATATTACACCATTCAAAGTTTTTGCTATTACTTATTATCTGCATCATCCTCTGATATATATCTTCTTCCTCATCAGAAAATGATAAAACCATCACTTTTCCCATTACACACCTATCCTAAATAATATCAACATGGCGTAAGACTTGGAATATTATTCTGTTTGTTTCCTTTGCGCACTATAAAATATTATCATAATCAAAACCAATGTAATAGCTGCTACGACCGTGGAACTTAGATACATAGTCGGAAATTGATTATACTTCAGCATATATGTAACAAAAGCATTGGGAAGATTTACAAAATATGAAACAAATAAATTATTACCCGAAAGTTTGTATGCAACTGCAAATCCAACACCTACAGCAAATAATAGTAAAATATCACCAATGGTGCGAAATCCAGGGTAGCCTAAGTGATATAACGAAAACATCATTCCTGAGATAATTATTGCTGGTAACCATCCAAAATGTTGCTCAATCCTGCCCTGTACAAATCCACGAAAAAGAAATTCTTCAAAAAATGTGGTCATAATTAATGGTACAATTCCCATAGGCAATAGGTGCCAAGGTATTTTTTCTCCTGCAAGCATCACCGGCATAAGTTGTCCACCAATTGAAAATGCAACAAATGCAATTAATACAACAAATTGCCGCATTCCCAACTTTTTAATTCCAACAGAAGATAATGTTCCGTTTTCCTTTTGCAAGCAATAAAGAGGAACTAAAAAACTAAATATCATCCCATAGGCAAGATTATAAAAAATAAAATATAATGCAGGTGTCGGATTTACATTAGCTAATGTAACACAGATGATTAACATTACCTCTACGACAATACATAAAAGTATTAGTTTAGATTTTCTCATCTTATTAATTTCCTTTCTGGTTCATTTTTAGCAATTCCACTAGTTTGTTTGTTCCGGAAAGTTCTGCCTTAGCAAGGCTTGCCATCCGTTCAACAGTTATTATGTGGTGAAGCGGTGTTGTTTTACCGTCCGGATGCGAAATCCATTTTTCTATTCCGTCAATATATTTTTTTAATATTTCTATCCTATTTTCCAAAAGTGTAATTTGTTCTTTAGGCTCAAAAAAATCGAGCAAAAATGCCGCTATTGAAAACACGTTGGTGTCATAATCAAAAGATAATATTGAATTTATCAATGTTCCCTTTAGTTCTTCTTTTCCTCTATCAGTTATAGAATAGACTGTACGAAATGGCATATTCCCATTTTTTTCTGATACACCAACAATTAATCCTTTGTTATCCAATGTTCGAAGTGTTGAATATACTGTTGAATCAGCTATGTTATACCACCATTTTACGTTCATAAATTCTAGAGTTTTAATAATTTCATAAGCATTTTGTGGTTGTTTGTTGATTAGTCCTAACATCATGGTTGCCGATTTTGATAACATTTCATCCTCCTTTATGGTGCATTCCAATACTACTACACATATACAGTAGTATTATATTGAAGTACATCCAAATTGTCAATAGAAAGTAACATAGCAAGCACTGCCTGTGTCATGACACAGGCGAAATTCCCCGAACTTTCCTACCGTCTATACGTGTGAATTTCCATAGGGAAGTGTCCCTAACCCTCTTTTCATTTTTCTTCGATTTCTTCGGTTTTTCCGTGGAATACCTTGACCTTTCCTGCCGCTTTTGCTACAATTTGCTTTGGGCTATTGTGCCCAAAATTGAATAAAACTTGAAACAAACTGTTGTAAAAATCGAACATTTTACAGCAGTTTTTTTGTACCCAAAATCAGAAAGGAAGTGGCAAAAATGGCAAAGCGAAACCGCACCAATCCGGTACAATTTTATCTCAGCGATGATGAGCAGTACATCCTCAACACCAAGTTCAAAGCATCTGACATGAAGAGTATGTCTGCTTTCCTGCGCAAGCTGATCTTATATGGATATGTGTATGATGTTGATTACAGTTACCTGCGAAATTATAATACGGAGTTGGGACGTATCAGCTCCAATTTAAACCAGATCGCAAAGAGGGTAAACAGCACCAGAAACATTTATCAAGAGGATATAAACGAAGTAAAGGAGTTGATGAATAAAGTATGGCGTACACAAAAATCCATGCTATCAAAGCAACCGTTGATAAAGCGATAGACTACATCTGCAACCCCGAAAAGACCGATGAAAAAATGTTCGTTTCCTCTTATGCCTGTTCTCCGGAAACCGCAGCTTATGACTTCAAATATACCCTCGACCACTGCCGGGAAAACAGTCCCAACAAAGCCTATCATCTGATACAGGCTTTTGCTCCGGGAGAGGTCGGTTTTGAAGAAGCGCACCACATTGGAAAGGAGCTTGCAGATAAACTTTTAGAGGGAAAATATTCGTATGTTGTTACCACCCATATTGATAAAGGACACGTTCATAATCACATCATTTTTTGCTCTGCTGACAACATTGAACACAACAAATATCACGACTGCAAACAGTCCTATTATCACATCCGGAAACTGAGTGATGAACTGTGCAAGGAACACAATCTTTCCGTCATCATTCCGGGTGCGCAGCGTGGCAAAAAATACAAAGAATGGCAGTCTAACCAGAACGGTTCTGCATGGAAAACGCAGATCAGAAAGGACATCAATTTCTGCATCAAGTCGGCTTCCACTTACGAAGAATTTCTGCTTCTGATGAGAGCCAAAGGGTATGAAATCAAGGGGGAAACTTTTGAAGAAGGAGCTGCCAAATACATCTCATTCCGCCCTCTGGATAAAGAGCGTTTTGTGCGTGGCAGTGCAAAGTCTTTGGGTAAAGAATACACAAAGGAACGTATCAGGGAACGCATCGAAAGGAAACGGGAGCGAAAGGCAGTGATCCCCAAAAAGGACTACTCTGCCCGCAGGCTCATTGACACCTCGGACGAGAAATTTCAGAACAGTCCGGGACTGCAAAGGTGGGCTGCCATCGAGAATTTAAAGATTGCCGCACAGAGCTATAATGAAGTCGGCTCCCTTGCAGAACTGGAACACAAAATTGCGGTGAAAACCGAAGCCGGAAAGTCTGCAAAGCAGAGCGTGGTGGAACTGGAACACCGCATCAAAGACCTTGCGGAAATCATCAAATACGCACATCAGTACAAAGACAACCGCTCCTATCATATCGGCTACAAAAAAGCCAAGAATCCTGACACATATTTCCGCAGATACGAAAGCCAAATTATCCTTTATGGCGGCGCCAGACGTATGCTTGAACAGGCGGACATAAGCTTAAAGGGATTGTATGTCGATAAACTAAAAGCTGAGTATCAGAAACTGATGAAGCAGAAAAGCGAGCTGACTTCCACCTATAAAAATTGTGAAAAGGAAGTGCGTGAGCTGAAACGGAAACAGGAAAATCTCAATCAGTATCTCGGACGGACACAGCCCGATCCGGCACAGGAACAGCAGGAAAAAAGTAAAAATCAGACTTTATAATAATACAAGGCAGATATCCAACACAGGACATCTGCCTTGATATTATTCATCTGAATCATCAAGTCTTTGTTCAATATTAAATCGTTCACGCTCTATCTCTTTCTTCAATTCTTCTTCTGTTGGCATATATAACTTATATTTTGAAGCATATAAATGATCATTCTCATTTAATACGGAATACTTAACCATTGTTTCATTTTTCTCCGAGCAAAGAACAATTCCAATCGTAGGATTATCTCCTTCCGTTTTAATGTTTTCCTCAAAGTATTTTACATAAAAATCAATTTGACCGATGTCCTGATATGTGAGCTTATGTGTTTTCAAGTCAATCAAAACAAAACACTTTAGAATGTAATTATAGAACACCAAGTCGATGTAGTAATGATCCCCATCTATAGTAATTCTTTTTTGTCTTGCTACAAAACAAAAGCCTTTTCCCAATTCAAGTAAAAAATTCTGCAAATTATCAATCAATCCCTGCTCCAGTTCATGCTCCAGGTATGTCTTATTTTCCTCTAAACCCAAAAACTCTAAAATATACGGATCTTTTAATAAATGCTTTGGTTCTGTATTAGGCTCCAGTGATTGGATTTCTCCCCTTACTTCTGCTTTTTTACCTTCGCTAGTGGCTAATATTCTCTCATAATAAAATGAATTTATCTGACGTTCTAACTGTCGTACACTCCATCCACATTCTACACATTCATTTTGATAATACTCTCTTTTTTCTTGTTCCTTTATACGCATAAGCAATCTGTAATGCGACCAACTCAATTCGGAACACACTGTGTTCCATTTTGGATAGACCTCATAAAACTGTCGCATATTACGCAAATTTCTTTCATCAAATCCTTGCCCAAATTCTTCACTTAACCTTACCGAAACATACTTTATCAGTTGTTTTCCATAAATAGAACCATCACCACTCATTGCTTCATGTAACTGTTTTCCTATCGTCCAATAAGCGGATACCATAGCAAAGTTAACCGTTGTAGCTACTTTCTCTCGTGCTTCTAATATTGCATTTCTTATATTTTCAAATTCTGGGAATTTATCTATATCATTTGTGATAATTTCGTTATTCTTTTTCATTGCTACCTCCCAAATAATACATTTCAAAAAACGGAACACACTGTGTTCCATTTTTAACATCGGAATATATGCATTAGAATTATACCCTACAAAACCATTTTTCTCAATCAATTTTATATGCCATATTTTTTGAGAAAATAAAAAAGCAGGCAGCCAGCAATACAGCCAACTGCCTATCTTTCCTACATATCTTCTGCCGCTTCCAGAGAAATTTCTGCAAATTCCTCATCGGTGATGCTCTGGAGCTTACCTAACACCTGCTCTCCAAGCTCCTCCATATCGCTGTCCTTTATGTGCGGCATTACCTGTCTGATCTGCCCAATCATATCCGTCCTGTCCTGTGTCTCAAACACACACATGAAATTGATTTCTTCTACTGTGAATTTACTCATCTTCTTACATCTCCCTCTGTGATTTTTTCTCGGTTTCCTTTTCCGGTGAAGTACGTTCCGCCTTATCCCTCTGCTCTATGACTGCCTTTTTCTCTGCCAACTTCTCTTTTATGGAAATTCTGCCTTTGATCTGCTCCTGTTCCTTTTTCTCCGCTCCATTGTTTAAGACATTATCAATCATGTTGTAATTTTGTTCTTCAAGCTCCTCCACCTTTGCAAGCGGCTTGTATTCTGCCAGCTTGTCAAGCAGCTCCTTCGCCCTTCTCGCAGTCTGAACCGCTTCGCTGTCATCAATCTCCACACCCTCTCCGAAAATGTCCGTTATACCCTCTCTGACGCCTTCAGAAATGACCGCATTGAGAAAGTCATTCAGATACCCGGTATTTCCGTTTCTGATGTCCTCAGTGATGTTAGCAACCTGTGCTTCCCTGTCCTCAACCGTATCCTGATACTGATAGGTATCATAATCGTAGGAAAACTGGTCTATCTGAGAAGCAAGGATAGCCGCCTGCCACTTCTCCAGTGAACCACGCACCTCAATGTCCGGTAACTTGTCAATCAGCTCCGCTATGACCTCGATTGCTTTCGGCTCGTCTGTTATGTCCGGTACATAATCCAAAACCTCCAGATCAATGACCTTGCCGGAGAGAATATCCATTTCCACGTCCTCATAACGCTCGGTTCCCTCGGTGTGTATGTTAATGCCGATACTCGGAATCCCATTCATGCGCTCCGGCGGTATGCTTTTCCACACAGCGATTGCTTCCTCCACGCTTGCGATATTCTCATGGAACTCTCCCAGACTGTGAAATTCGCCGCACTCTGCAACCGTTAAGGTAATGGTTTTCTCCGGTATGGCTTCCACAGCAGACGCTTTCTGCATTGCCTGTTTCTCTGCAAGATAGCTTTCCACTTCCGGAAGATAAGTTGCAAGTGTTCCGGTCTTGCCCTCTGTGATAGGATTGATGTCAACCTTTACCCCGCCAATCATAAGACCGTCCTCGTTAAAGACATTGAACAGATCATCTTCATGCTCCCTGCCCTTATACTCCACAACCACATCCAGATCGGAGCCTGCTTTCTCCAGACCTCTGCATCTGCTTCCGGACACCACCACATCCACAAGCTCAACATCTATCTCATACTCGTCAAGCTTGGATTGCAGATATGCCCATACCGTCTGCTCTATATCGTCCTGTGTCTGTCCGTTGATTCCGTTAAATAATTCCTCTGTCTTTGCCTTGAAATCAGCAACAACACTGTCTGCTTCCTCCCGGATACGCTCGCTTAACCGTTCACGCTCCACCGCTTCTGTTTTCTCCATAAGCTCCTCATAGTCCACCGGAATACGCTTATCCTGTTCCGACAGTCCAAAGTCCTCCAGAACGTCCTTTAACGCCGCATGAATGGAAATATCAGGATTATCATACACGCCACCGTCAACCAGCTTATAATCCGCATCAAAAACGGAATAATCATATCCCTCCGTACAGGTCTGTATGCTGACAAATTTATCTTTTATGGAAAATGCCATCTGCTCCGGCTCTTTCACCTCAAAATACGGATTGTCCCACTCCGTAATCGGTACATCTTCCTCGATGTGCTTCTGATTGGCAGTAGGCATTAACTTCTCCATCTTTCCCTGTTCATAGAGCGTATTGAACCGGCTCATATAAAGGGAAATATCATCAAGACCGCCTTGTTTTAATTGATGTTCAAAACGCTGCTTCACAAAGTCTTTCACTTCCTCCGGTGACATATCCCGGTGGACTCTTACTTTTTCGATACCGATACTGTCACTCAACGTCTGCAAATCGTCCATGAAGTGCTTACTTTCCTTTGCTTCACTGCTGTGGGTAAAATCAAGGGACAGGACGTTTTCGTTATTCCTTACATGGATTACATCAAACTCAATGCCATGCACACTGACACCAAAGGTTGTCCTTGCCTTGTCATCACTGTACTGCGCATCCTTGCCACGATAAGCCTGAAATGCTTCCATTGCTTCAGAAATACTGTCAAAACGCTCCAGCTTGCTCCTTTCCGGACTGTTCTCTGCCCATGTGCTTAAATCGGCAATGACATAGTAGGATACCTTGTCATTTTCAATGTCCATGTGCTTCTGAAGCTGTCTTGCTTCCATGATGCGCTCAAGCTGTGCCCTTCCGTTTAACATATAGGAACCGATGTTATTTTCCTTGTTGAAGGGCATATTCGCCATTTCCCGCTCTGCTTCATATAAGGCAGCCGCAGCTTCCTCATAGGTATCGTAATGCACTCCTGCAGGCGTGATGTCCTTGATCTGGTTCTGCAAATGCAAAAGTCTGAAATCCCCGTCCGCATACGGATCGTCAATGGCAAAGTAATTCTGTTCCAAGTCAAGCGTACCGACCTCACGCCATTCGTTGTAATTGACGAGAAACACTTCATTTTCCCTGTCCGGTTCATCGTTTGCGTGTTCCTGTGCTATCTCCGAAAGTATCTCTGTCGTTTCATCAATGACCGAAGTCTGTTCTTTTGTATGCTCTGCCATAAGCTCCTTTGTAAACTCCGGCACCTCCCTGTAACCAAAAGAATCCACATAATGGCTTGTGTTCTCTCCGTTCTGATGAAGCACCACCACATCACTGACAGAAAGGGAATGTCCCCGAAAATCTGCCGGGCGATCTATATTAAAGCGGGTGTAAATATCTTCAAGGCTTGTGCCCTCCTCTAACGGTGCGGTATAAAGCAGATCATAATTCTCCTTTGTGACCGCAATGCCCTTGCTTTCAAGATAGTCCATTCCCATAAAGTGAATGTCTCTTGCTTCCTCTATATCTTTGAGCTGATAAATGCCAAATCTGTCCTCACTGCCAAACAAAAGCTGTGCTTCCCTGTTTGCAGGGCTTTCCTCTAACTCCTGTTTCATACTCTTGTGTTCCAGATAGGCGCTCCAATCGTCCTTTTCCACACCGAAAATGCCCTCATGCTCCTTTAATTCTTCCGAATCTTCAATGAGCGTTTCGGAACCGTCCTCATGGAGCTGATACACAGCCACATCTTCCCCAAAAAGCTCTGTTGCCTTATCCTTTGTCAAAGGCAGCATTTCATTCCAGGAATAACCATACTCGTGCATCTCGGAAAGACCTATCATGCCATCCGGAAGGGCATCAATCTCCGCCTGTGCATCTATGACAGTAAGCGCTTCATTGACAGGCTGATTTTCTATCATGTATGCAAGTTTCTCCGCCAATTCTCTTGTCTTTTCCATGTCATCGAGCTTGTAATTGTAATTCACAATCAGATTTCTCTCATCATCCGTAAAGACCGTTGCCCCATGCTCCATGCGGTTGATAAGGTTCTCTGCCTGCTGTATGGCAGACAATTCCGTTGATGCACTCACGCCTATATCTGCATCGTATGCAAAATCAAAAAACTGCGGTGCGTGTTCATTCAGTCCGGCACTGGAACTAATCAAAGTCATTTCTGCCCCATGTTCTTTCAGATACGCATTATAATCTCCGTCCCACTCACTCTCATTAAGCAGAGCCATATCATAAAGCAGCTTTTTAACTTCGTCCGGGGACATATTTGTGATTTTGGAAATCTCCCATTCGCTTCCCATCGAACCGGAGAATTTTACCACTACATCTCCGGCAGCAACAGGCTCCATTGCTCTATCATAGATTGCCTTTCGTTCTTTCATATCCACAAGCTCCTCTGTGTCAGTATTGTAGCGGACATCAAGGTGGTATTCTCCAAATTCTTTTGTATTTTCGTTGGCAATCTCGGTAGTCCATGCCCCTTTACTCTCCAGATATGCTTGAATACTCAGCTTATCGTCCTCACTCATGGCTGAAAGAACGTCCATAAGTTCCTGTCTGTCCATGCCCATAACACTCACAAGACTGTATTTTGTCAGATCATCATTCTGTATCAGAAGTATACTCTCCTTATTCTGCTCCTGCTCCACTGCCCTGTCCTTCTGTAACTCTGCTAACCTGTCCTCAATGCCTGTGATCAGCTCCGAAGCGGTCTTTCGTATGGTATCAAGGGCAGATTTCAATTCTTTCATATCCCGGTCACTGCTCCATCCGGCGATATACCCAAAGGAATAGTCCGAGGTATCAATGCCGAAGTGCTGGCACACCGTATAGGCAACGCTCTCTGCTTCCACTTCCTGCGTGTTGCGGTCTTTGTCTAAGACCGCATCTATATCCTGATTCCGTTCCCGATCATGGAGCTTTGCGTGTGCCACCTCATGGATAGCGGTCTTTACGGTCTGACTCTGGCTCATGCCCTCCTGTATGGCAATCCTGTGGTCTGTGGTATGGAAATATCCCTTTACCTCCCCTTCTATATCTTCATAGGTAATGGGAACCGGGGAAACCTCCGTAAGTGCCTGCATAAAATCCTCGTAGTCCTCCACGCTTCCCGAAAGCTCATTTACCCCTATATCCGGCAACTCCTTTCCGTCCGTCTGTGACACGTCAAAGACCGGAACCACACGAAAGGCGGGTATCTTAATCTCTACTTCCTCCGTAATGGGCATTCCGTTCTTGTCAAGCATAATCTCTCCTGTTACCGGATCAAGTTTCTCCTGTTCTTCCTTAATCTTGTATGGTGCCGGGGCAAGAATACGGATACCCTTTTCCCCTTTCTTAACATGCCTGTCAAAATTTTTCTGCCAAGCCTTGAATCCGGCCACTAACGTAGCGTCAGGCTTTTGCATTGCGATTAACATGGTGTTGTTAAAGCTGTAATTATGAAATTTTGACATGGTATTCAGATAAGTCTTGTACTTCTCGCTTTCAAAAAGCTCCTTGATACCCTGCTCCAGCTTCTCTGTTATTTCCTGTACTTTCTGTTTTTCTGTTTTAGCGTCTGCCATAGTATTTCCTCCATCTGCTTATTTTTTTGCATGACAAAAGGCAGCCATTATTGACTGCCTTCGCATAACTACAATATTCACTTATAAACCTTTATCATTACTGCCCGTATTCGTTTTGATTTCTGCAATTTACTCCTGTCTCCTTTCTGCTCCTGTCGCTGTAAATGTATTTTACAAATAAAAAAGACAACCAAGATTTTGTTTCTTAATTGCCTGTTTCTATGCTATTAAATTTTTATTGAACCGGTAGCCGACTCCCCAAACAGTCTGTATATAGATTGGCTTGCTTGGGTTATCCTCTATCTTTTCCCGAATATTCCGGACATGGCTCATGACAATGTTGTAATCGCCGGAATAGGATTCCTTCCACACAATGTCATAAATCTGTTCCTTGCTGAACACTATTCCCGGATGCTTTGCAAGAAGCTTCAAGATTTCAAACTCGGTATATGTAAGCTCTATCTCCTGATTTTCCTGAATGATTACCCGTTGAACCTCATCAATCATAAGACCTTTGAAATTCAACAGATGATTATTCAAACCTGACATCTGAGTGATTTCATCTCTGGTATTTATCAACGACAATATGCGGTTCATCATATCATCCTCATTATCTTCAAATGTCAGAACTAGCATTTTCCCATACACATCACCTGCCTTATTACTTTTATCTACTGCTAAAGCTCTGGTCAATACAAAAGAATAATTCCTATATCCAACCAAACAATGTGGTACTTGCTATTTGATCTTTCTTATTTATTTTTCCTATATGCTATAAAGGAAATTATTTTTCCGGTTGTTCCAAACTGCTATCCTCTTAACAATTTGTTATTCTGCAACTCTATACCCTGTTTTTGACAACAGCTCTATTGCTTTTGAAAAATTTTTTGATTTTATTAAAACATAATCCGTATTAAACGTAGATATAGCAAAAATGCCTATATTATTTTCTGCCATCAGGCAAGATATTTTTAAAAGGATTCCGATTAAGGAAAAATCCAATGTTCCCTGTATTCTGAATGCCTTCCATTCATCATCTCTCTGTCCTCCTTGAGATATAGAATCGAAATCCTTTTCTGCAATTACTCTTAATCTGAACTTCTTTCCTTTTGCAAAAGGAGTGAATAAAGCCTTTCCCTCTTATTCACCCACTCATATTCATAATTTGTTTAAGAAATTACTGCATTCTTTCTCCTGTATGTATCATTATCTTTCTGGCTTAACTCCCCCTCAATCTGAGCCAGCTTTTTCTCCAATACCTTAACCTTTTCTTTGTCCCCCGCCGCAGCCTTTATCTGCTGTTCAAGCTGTTCCTTTTCCTCCTTGAGTTTCTCAATCTCTCTGTCAACATTATCTGTATTTGTCGTACATTTCTCTGCCTTTTTCGCTGGCTCCTCCTTTGGTTGAACATCTTTCGCCTTTGCGACTCTCTTAGGATCATCATACATTACTTTTGGATTACCATTTTCATCTTGCCCTAAACGATACAGACCACTTGGCTTGCTACCAGATTTTTCGTTACTAATATACTCGTCCTTTGGAACGGGAATACCTTCGTTTTTATCCTCCCCCCTTTGATCTTGTGAAGCTTCTTTTACTTTATCCTGCCCTGTCTGTACCCTATCTAAATACTCATTTTTGTAATCCTTATAATTACTGCTTATTTCCATTGACATAAAACGTCCTCCTTTTCTTTAATACACTATAATGTTTTTACAATCTCTTATTCGTCATTCATATATCTGTTTTTAACAGATTTGTTGTGAAATGCTTTCTGATTGTTGCGGAATGATTAAAAGAACACTTAAAACAAATATATCTCCATCTATTCTTACTTCCATTGCTCCATGATATTTTTCTGCAACTGCTTTTATGTTAGCAAGTCCTGTCCCACTGCGAATGCTCCCTCTCCCACTATGGCTATTAATTATTTCAATTAAAAGAAAATCACCTTGCACTTTTCCTGTTATGTGAATATATTTCTGATTATCATGGGGCACTCGGTTACAAGCTGAGATAGCGTTATCTAATGCATTAGAAAAAATAATACAAAAGTCAATATCAGCAATTCCACATGGATATGGAGAAATAAATGAACATTGTACTTCTATCTGATTGCTCTTAGCTATCCCTAACTTATTTCCAATTAAAATATCAAGTACAGGGTTATTTGTACTTACCGGAAATGACATATCTGCTGTTAAATTTTCCATATCACTCATATACTGCAATGCTGTATCTATATCGCCATTCTGTACCAATTCTTTGACAATAGATATATGATTTTTCACATCATGTCGAAATGCTTTTGTTTTCTCATAACGTACTTTTGCTTCTTCCACATACTGATTTAAAGAATGTTTTTCCAGTTCTAATAAAGATAGCTCTCTGCTCAATTTAAAACTATCCACTAATTTTTTATACGCAAACATGATGCAAAACAGACTGGCTATCCCCAATATCTGTATAAACAGTAATGGAAACGGACTTATGCTAGGTAAACTCCCATCTGCTTGTATCGTAATCGTATGTCCATAAATATTTGAACTAATATATTCACTTACCAAAAAAATCACTAAAGTCGGTATTAAAATCAGAAGAACATATTTTGCCCCAACGTTTTCATCATATGAAAAATTTTTATTTATGACCTGATAACACAAAACAGATGTAACAAGAGCTAAAATACTGCTCATTACCATAAATAAAACGCTAACCGCTTTAGGATTTTCCTGAAAAAACAAGGGAGATAAAATACACGAAATCGAATTAAAAACTCCATAGCATAAGTGCATTATTTCAATCATTACAACTGCATATAACCCGACAAATATATTGTATGTTCTACATATAAAAAATCCTCCTGCCATCAACAGCAGAACATATACCAATAATTCCATAATACTGCCGGTTGGAAAAAACATCATAATCGTCATTCCAAGAAAGGCAAACAATATATAATAAATAAACTTTACCTTTTTCTTAAGAAATCTGGTAAAGAAATGAAAAACCGTCAACATTTCAATGCTTCCCATAATATATACATTGAAAATATCTAATCCATCCATTCTTTCACACTCTCCGTTCCTTCATATATTTCAAAACAACACTTGAAAATTCCTTGCTCCGTAAGCGTGATACAGGTATCTGTTTGTCATTTATCATATACGCCATCCCATTTTTATAACTTTTCAGATGGCTCAAATTAATTAAATAACTTCTATGGCATTTAAAAAATCTCCCATCTAGTTTTGTTTCAAGATTTTCAATTCTGTCATAGTAATCAATAACTTCCTCCGTTTTTAGATGCAGATATATTTTTCTGTCTATAATTTCACAAAAAACAATGTCATCAAAGGCAATAATATTACTCTCGTATCCCTTTTGGACAAGCAAACTTGCGTCTTTTGCATTTTGCATAGCAGAAAATAATCTCTCCATCGTTTTTTCAAAGCATTCTTCTTCAATCGGTTTTACCAGATAATCATATGCCTGGACTTCAAAGGATTGAAACACCATTTCCTTTAGAACTGTTATAAAAATTAGGTATCCTTTATAATTTTGACTACGCATCTTCCTTGCAGTTTCCATCCCATCTATTCCATCCATTTGAATATCTAAGAACAGAATATCTATATTTTTGTTGTGTCTCAGTAATTCCTCACCACTCCCGAATTGTGAAACAGTTATTTCTACGTTTTTTCTATGAAAAAAATCAAATACCAGCTTTTTGATTTTATCTAATATGTATTTTTCATCATCACAAATTGCTATGTTAATCACACGACCACCTCTTTCCTTAAAAAATTTATTTTAGCATCTATCCTCAAGTGAAACAATTATAATGCTTTGAAATGTAACTGTAATGATGTGTAATGCTGAATAGTCTAATAAATATATCGGTGAATTCTTATCAACTTTAAATTTGCCTATTGTTTTCGTCTGAATTGATTTTCTCCATCGCAACCTTGCCTGTTTCCTCTGCTCGTCACTTAATCTTCTCTGCTTACGATAACCACATAACAGGAAAAAGCAGATAGATTGCTACCTGCTCTTTCCATAAACCTTTATAAACTTGCTTCCTGACTCTTGGTCTTTGATTTTTCCGGTTCTTTCTTCTGCTGTTCCGATTTCACTTTCATCTGTGACAGCTTTTCCTTGACGGACACCCTGCTTTTTTCCTTATCCTTTCCGGTATCCAGTCCGGCACAGATCTTATCCAGCTTCGCTACTGCACCGTCAATCCGCTCCACCTGTTTCTTTAAGGCTGAGATATGCTTCTTTACAGGCATATTCAGTACCCTTGTAAGGGCAACGCCCTCTTTTTCGTCCGACACTTCCTTTGTACCTTTTCCGGTTAAGAGCCTTCCCACGTTGGCTACGCTGTTCCCTATCTGCTTGAACTCGTCCCCGATACTGTCTATCTGGTTGGCGGTCTTTTCATAACTGGTAAGCACATCAACCATCTTCTCCCGGCATCCGGAAAGCACCGACTGCACACCGGAAATTCCTTTCTGAAGAACCCTGTTCATTTCCTCCCTTCCCTTTTCCTTAAAGGCGGTTACTGCCTGTGCTGCGGTGTCAATCAAATGGTCTTTCAATTCCGATAAGCGTTCTGCAAGACTGCTTACCTTCTCCTGAAGGTATGACACCTTATCCAAAAGCTGACTTTCCGCTGCTTTCGGCTGGCTCTCCTGCATCCTTTCAAGCTGCTTCCGTACTCCTTGCAGTTCGTCCACCATAGCGGAAAGCTGTAACTGCATCCCGGCGATATACTGCAAGACCTCCATAAAGTCCTGTGACTGCTCTTTCATGCCCTGCTGTCCCAAAAGCTCCATGAACTGCTTCATAACGTCCATTTCCTCTGTGTTCTGTTCTTTCTTTGGTTCGTTTGCTTCCATAGCACCCTCCTATAAACTTTCTTCTTTTCCTTTGCTCTTTACAGTCTCCGGTTTCTCCGGCATCTTCTGATCGAATATTTTCTGCTTCATCTCGGCAAGTTTCTCCTTAACGGATACCCTCCCTCCGGAACCGTCTGCTAACATCCGCTCCTTGTCATGCTCTGCGATACGCTCCGACATCAGGAAACTTGCAACAGGCTTTAACGGTTCCTCTGCCACCGCCTGTATATCTTCTGCCCTGTTCGGCTCACTTTCCTGCGTCTGTGCGCTCTGCTCTCCGTTTTCGTCCTCCGGCTCATCATCGCCCATATCCAGTGCATTATCGCCCTTTTCGTCCATATTCAGAAGCGTATTTAACTCTGCAAGGCGTTCTAGCTTCTCCGCCAGTTCCTGCTCCTGCGCAAAAGGTTTTGTAACTTCCACCTTTGCAGTTTCGAGCTGATGTTCCACGTTAGAAAGCTTCTGCTCCACGTCTGCCATTTTCCCGGTCATTCCCTCTAACGCATTGGACAGTCTTTGCAGATTTCCAAGTGGATCGGCTCCGATTTCCACCTCATGGCTCAGACTTCCTTTTAAGCTGATCGTAAACTTGGAGAAGAACGAGTCAAAAGACACGCTCATCTTAAAGCCCTGATATTCTCCGATTGTGACCGCCATGTTTGGCTGTTTGGCACTCCGGCACATATCAATCAACGCCGCACCCGCTTCCTTTTTGTCCGTATAGGTACGGTTTCCTATCTTCATGGAAAAAGCGTCCTTATCCACAGGCTTATGCGCCGCATAGGTCTGAATGTCCGCCCGGTATCCCTCAAGCCTTTCTTTTAAGGCTGTGATCTGCATCGGGTAATGCTTTGCGATATTGTCCTCCAGACGGTAACGCTGGCTTGTGTGGTTTGCCTTTAAGAGCTTCAGCTTTGAAACCTGTATATCCAAATCCATCTTCTCCTTAATGTAAGGGTTTCCGGTTGCAAGTGCTTTGACCTCTGCATAAGAGAGCGCCGCTTCGTCAATGTCCTCACAGGAACGCACCGGGGACTTGCTCGTCATGATCTGCCCGATAAACTTCTGCTTGTTCTCAATGAGCTGCCATGAATAGCTGTCGAAGGTGCCTTCCGTCACATACCGGAAAATCTTGACCTTATCATTCATATTGCCTTGTCGTAAAATACGACCTTCCTGCTGTTCAATGTCAGACGGACGCCAGGGCACATCCAGATGATGTAATGCAATCAGTCTGTCCTGTACGTTGGTTCCGGCTCCCATTTTGGCAGTAGAACCCAACAAAAAACGAACCTGTCCGCTTCTTACCTTTGCAAACAGCTCCGCTTTTCTTTTCTCCGTATTGGCATCATGGATAAATGCGATTTCTTCCGGTGGGACACCCTTTTCTTTCAGCTTGTTGCAAATGTCCTCATAAACATTGAATGTACCATCTCCTTTCGGTGTCGATAAGTCACAGAAGATAAGCTGTGCCGACTTCTGTTCCTTTGTTTCCTCCCATATCTCAAATGCCTTGTCCACACAGGTGGTGGATTTAGAATTATCCTCATCGGGAAGCATATCGTTGATTAAACGCTGGTCTAATGCAAGTTTTCTACCGTCATTGGTGATTTTGAGCATATTGTCAACGTGTGGCTCTACCTTCCTATCACGAACAGCCTCCGCACGATCCGCAAGGGACTGTACCATTTCTTTCTGATACTCACTCGGCTTTAACACCACATTTTCATACTCTGCTTCCGGTACAGGCAGTTTTAGCATATCCGGTGTCTGAATATCTGCACTTTCCTTGAAAAGTGAAATCAGCTCGGGCAGATTGAAGAACTTGGCAAACCTTGTCTTTGCCCGGTATCCGGTTCCCTCCGGTGCAAGCTCTATGGCTGTCTGCGTTTCTCCGAAAGTAGCCGCCCAACTGTCGAAATTGCCAAGACCAAGTTTCTGGAGCGTACTGTATTGCAGATAGCGCATATTCGTATAAAGCTCCGTCATACTGTTGGAAATCGGTGTACCTGTGGCAAAGGTAATGCCCTTGCCGCCTGTCAGCTCGTCCATGTACTGACACTTTGCAAACATATCCGAGGACTTCTGTGCTTCTGTCTGTGCAATGCCCGCCACGTTCCGCATCTTGGTGTATAAGAAAAGGTTCTTATAATTGTGGCTCTCATCTACGAACAGCCTGTCAACACCAAGCTGTTCAAAGGTTACTACATTGTCCTTGCGGGAAGTATCGTTCAATCGGCTCAGCCTTGCGTCTAATGATTTTTTTGTTTTTTCCATCTGCTTAATGGTGTAACGCTCTCCCTTTTCCGCCTTGACCGCTTCGATTGCCATTTCTATTTCCGTTATCTGCCGCTCAATCATGGCAGCCTGTCTTTCCATTGAAAGCGGTATCTTTTCAAACTGCGTATGCCCGATGATGACCGCATCATAATCTCCCGTTGCAATACGGGAACAGAACTTTTTACGGTTGGCAGGCTCAAAATCTTTCTTTGTAGCAGCTAAAATATTTGCACCCGGATACAGGCGCAGGAAATCACTCGCCCACTGCTCTGTTAAATGGTTCGGTACAACAAATAAGCTCTTTTGGCAAAGCCCTAACCGCTTGCTCTCCATTGCTGCAGCAATCATTTCAAAGGTCTTACCCGCACCCACACAATGGGCAAGCAGGGTATTATCGCCGTAAAGCTGGTGTGCCACCGCATTAAGCTGATGCGGTCTTAATGTAATGTCCGGTGTCATGCCCGGAAACTTTAGGTGGGAACCGTCATACTCTCTCGGTCTGGTGGAATTGAAAAGCTCATTGTACTTGGCACACAAGGTCTGTCTGCGCTCCGGATCACGAAATACCCAGTCCTTAAAGGCTTCCCTTATGGCTTCCTGTTTCTGGCTGGCAAGCATGGTCTCCTTTTTGTTAAGAACTCTCTTTTCCTTCCCATCTTCCTCTATCGTATCAAAGATACGGGTATCACGAAGGTTTAAGGAATCCTCCAGAATACGGTAGGCATTTGCCCGGCTCGTTCCGTAGGTCATATTGACAAGTGAATTGCCACGATCCGCATTTTTGCCCTTTACGTTCCACTGTCCTGTCACATCGGAATACTGCACCCCGACAAGGTTACGGTCAAAGAGGTAATCCGGTGTTTCAAAGGTTTCCCGCATGAAATCCTCGATGTACTTAGGCTCAATCCATGTGGCACCGATACGCACCTCAATCTCGCTTGCATCAAGCTCCTTGGGCTGAACGCCCTCAAGAGCTGTGACATTGATTGCAAACTCTGGACGGTTCTCTGCAAATACCCTTGCGGTTGCCAGCTTCTCCCTGACATTTCCGCTTAAATACTCGTCTGCGGTTTCCCACTTTTCTGTGACCGGGTTCTGGAAGATCACTCTGGCAAGCTCCTTTGCCACTTCTTCCTCGCTTTTTCCCGTAAGCTCCGACATATAGGTTAGGTCTACCCTTGCCCTTTCCCCTAATGACACCGCCAGTGCTTCACTTGCGGTATCCACGCTTGTAACAACCTCTGCCTTTTTAATGGTTCGCTTGGAAAACATATCAGCCTTGCCTTTGAAGTTGCCCTCATCGTCTAATTTCTCCAATGAACAAAGCAGACAATAGCTTGAATCCTGATTAAACGCTCTCTTATTGGTCTGTGAATTGATCAGACCGTATTTCTTGGAAAACGCATCATACAGCTCATTAAGCTCTGCCTGCTTGCTCTTAATCATATCTTCCGGATATTCGTTCAACTGATAGTCAATCAGCTCCTGTGTACAGTCACGAATCTGCACCATGCCTTTCATGCGCTGCTCCATCGTTTCTGATACGTCCACAGGCTTCATAATGGAATTTTCCCGGTAATACACCCTCTCGTCCACGATAGTGTAACTGTAATTCTTCACGCCTGGATCGGCGGGGATTGCTTCTCTTGCCAGCTCATCATCAAGCTCATCGAACTCTACCTCGTCAATGCTGCCCTCGATATGGGATATAGCCTTTTCAAGCTGCTTGGATAATGAAATGGTGGTATCCGGTGTACAGGTGGCTTCCATGCCAAACTGCCCGCTGACCATTTCCATTTTTCCCATGATCATTTCCGGGTGGTCTGCAAAATACTGGTTCATGGCTATGCCATCTTCATTTTCACAAAGATGCACCCAATCCGGCTCGATGTCGATTACCCTGTCACGCTTCTTTAAGAAAAGAATGTCCGAAGTAACCTCCGTCCCTGCATTTTCCTTAAAGGCTGTGTTGGGAAGCCTGATCGCTCCAAGAAGCTCCGCTCTCTGCGCAAGGTACTTTCTGACTTCCGGGCTTTTCTTATCCATTGTTCCCTTTGAGGTGACAAATGCCACCACGCCGCCCGGTCTGACCTTATCTAAGGCTTTGGCGAAAAAGTAATCATGTATGAGGAAGTTATGCTTATCGTAGGCTCTGTCTGCCACCTTGTACTGACCGAATGGCACGTTTCCGATTGCCACATCAAAGAAATCATTGGGATAATCCGTCTTTTCAAAGCCAGTGATCTTCACATCGGCATTCGGGTATAGCTGCCTTGCAATTCTTCCGGTAATTCCATCAAGCTCCACACCATAAAGCCTGCTCTCCTGCATTTTTTCCGGCAACATACCGAAAAAGTTACCGATACCCATTGCCGGCTCCAAGATGTTACCTTTGGAAAAGCCCATTCGTTCCATCGCATCATAAATAGCCTTGATGATCACAGGGCTTGTATAGTGGGCATTTAAGGTACTTTCCCTTGCTGAATCGTATTCCTCGGCTGACAACAGGCTCTTTAATTCCTGATATTCACTTGCCCAATTCGTTTTGGTTTCATCAAAGGCATCAGCAAGACCACCCCAGCCCACATATTTTGCTAAAATCTCCTGTTCTTCTGGCGTGGCAATACGGTTTTCGCCCTCAATCTTTTCAAGCGTTCTGATTGCTTCCACATTCTGACGGAATTTTTCTTTTGCCGCAAAGCCTTTCCCGTCACTTTTCTCTGTTTCCGGAGCAATGTGGAAGTTGACTGCACCCGATTTGTCAATCTGTGGCTGTTCCTTTGGCGCTTCTGCTTCATTCTGCGGCTCTGGTTCGGCAATCACTTCACTTTCTTGCATAGGATTGGACAATTCTTCATTTTTCTGTTCATATTCACCCCATATTCTTTGGGAAACAGCAGAAAAATAAGGAGATTCTTCTTCCATAATGCTGAAGCGAATCTCCTCCATGTCCTCAAGGCTCTTTGCCCCGGCTATTTTATCATGGTACTTAAAATATAATGCTTCCCTGACAAGAATGCCCTCCAATCGTGCCAGTTCAGGCTCCGGCATACGTTCCCAAATATCATCCTTCTCCGTATGAATGGTAAAGCCTTCTCCGTCATCATGGTATCCAAGCGTATATTGCAGCTTATCATGTTCCCCACGAATATCACACTCAAAATCATAGACTGTTGTTCGTGTACCTCTGATATATTCCCGGTCTATCAATACAAGGTTTTGAACATCATCCGCAGTCAAAGGCGGTTCTTCTGTCTGCTCTATGGCAGGCTCGCCCTCATAATGTGCCGCATACTGTCCGGCATCCTTTAACAGACCGTCCATCTCCAGAGCTTTTTCTGTTTCGCCGCTGATTGTCTGCATCATTACATAGTCTGCCGCTTCTGCAAAAAGGAAATCATAGACCTCTTTTCCCTCCAAAGCTCGCTCATCGTCAGCAATCGTGACTGCCTGTGTTTTCTCGTTCCAGCCAACCACATCTTTCCGGTCTAATGCTCCGCAGATTTTAACCACAGCCGACATTTCAGACAGCCTTTTATTTAACTGCTCTATGTCTGTTTTTCCGGTTTCCGGTGCTTTTGGTTCTCCTTCAGCAACAGTTCCTGTTTCTCTATCTAATTCCTGATTGGTTACACCACCCTCCAACTTCGCCTGTTCTTTTTGCATGGCTTTCTCTGCCTGTTCCTGTTTATACTGTGCATAGGCTTCCTTTCCCTCCGGCGAAAGGTATTTATCTGCCTGCACAAGCTCCCGGATACGTTTCTCTACTACATTCCAGTTTAAAAGCACCTTTGCGTAAGGACTGCCATAGTTACCTTTCTCCAGACGGATACCTTTGGCATCGTGATCCTCGTGCGCTCTGTCACTTCCCGGAAGTGCGTGGGAGCTGCCGCCCGTACCATATTCATTTTTCAGAAAAGCAATGTTATCTTTCTTGTCATGCCCTTCCATGAAATACTCATAGATACGGAATTTTCCATGTTCAAAACCGCTTCCTCCTGCCAGCCTGTAATCAATCTCGTCCTGTGTGATAAAGTCCTCATTCCTTACCTCTACCGTATCAAGTGCTGGAAATTCTTTCTTTTCCACACCTAAATCCGCAAGCTGTTCTAATAAATAATCCGGTCTTTTCACATACCGCCATTTAATCTGCTTTTCTCCGCTGTCAAGCTGTGCCTTTGCCTTTTCAAGCTCATCCTTAATCAGCTCTCTGCCTTCTGTTGTGGCTAAAAGCTCACACAACTTTTCCATGCTTGCCGGGTAATTGGAAAATTTAAGCTCCAGACTCTCCGGCATTTCCGATATTCCGTCACGGAAGAAATTGTTAATGTCCGTAGCAATTCTCTCACGCTCCACCGCATCCACAAGGAATACTTCGTTGGCACTCATATAAGTACCATTCTCCACCATAACACGGATATGGCTCTCCACTTCGCTCCAACTCATCACTGCAAGGGTATTTTCCTTTGCCGATGTACCGTAACCGATACGCATACCCATTTCATCAAACCACAGTGAAACAGGATTTCCGTCAAACTCAAAACCTTTTCCGGTGGTCTTATACTCGTTCTTTAAAAATTCTGCCATTTCTTCCGGTGTCTTACCCTGCTGATACTTGGCATAGATACGTTTTCTGCTGTTATCCCTACCGCCGCCACTACGCAAGATACTGTCAATCTGCTCCTGTGGCAAAGAAAAAGCAGCGGGCATGGTATATTGAATACTTGCTTCCGCTGCTGCGATTGTGCCAACCTGTTCCTCAAAGCTCGGAAACAGGCTTAACTGCTGATAGGTTCCCTCCGGCTGTTCGATATTTAACTGTAGATTAGTTCCGTCATCACGATCTCCTCTGCCGAGTGTACGATGCTGTTCATCTTCGCTACCCAGAGCATCTGATTCTCTGCTTTCATCTGCTCCGTTATCCCCTCTCTCTCCTTCATCTGTCTGGTCAGAAGCTCCATTCTCTCCTCTGCCTGCTCCTGTATCATCAACAAGTGTTCCTTCAGCTTCCCGCTCAGAAGAAGTCCCGTATATACTCCGTTCTTGTGCTCCTGTAAGAACTTCTTCCTCATCAGTCCGTACTTTGTCAGTACCTCCTTCGGCTGTTCGTCCATTGCTACCATCGGTATCTGATAATCCCCGTTCTTCTCGTATGTCAGATTCATCATATTTGCTCCTTTCCCCGGCTTCTCCGGTCTGTGTGATAGATTGTTCGTCTTGACTTTCGCTTTCACGCTTTAACGCATTATAGTCTTCTTCAGATGCATTTGCAAGTCCTTTTTCGATATTTTTCTCATGGGTGTCGATACGTTCCCTGCCTACTCTCGTTTCTTCCCGATTTTGGGCAATCTGCCTGTCATACGCTCCGATTGCTTTTCCAATTTCCATAAGGATTGGCTTGGATAAATCAGACACATTGCTGCCAAGCTGTGACAGTGTTTCCACTGTGTTAAACTCATGGATATAAGGAAAGTTTATTTCTTCGGCAAGCTCGCTCTCCTCCATGCCGCAACGCTTTAAAACAGTATAGGCAATGCTGTCGGCAAGGGTTTCCCGTATCCTTATTTCCACGTTCAGCTCGTCCAGTTCCTCTAAAAAGCTCCCTTCCTTTAAGTATTCCATATCTGAAGCAAGCTCTTTATAACAGTCCTCTGCAATCCGTCCGGCAATCTCCCGGATACGTCCCACAAACCCGGCTTCCCTGTCGGTATCCCCATAAGTCTTTTCCAGACGGGAAATCACCGATTCCATGTGTTCCTCACGCATTTCCCAAAGGTTAGGGAATTGTCCGATTCTTCTTGCCTTATGCACATCTGAAATATCAAAGACATACTTCAAACCGGAAAAACTATCCTCATCTATCAGTGCAATGCCCTTTGCACCTTTGTTTACCCAGCAGTGCATCTTTTCATTCCATATCTCTATGGAAGCACAGGCGGTTGCCTCCGGTCTTTGGGCATAGATTAAAAGCTGTTCCTTAAATGGATATTTATACAATCTGGAAGCAGTATTTAGGTATCTCCTCCAGTTTTCTTCATTCCGCACGACTTCTTTTGCTGTTTCCTCTGCCAGTGCGGAAATCAATTTATATTTTCTCATGGTAAACCTCCGTAAAAAAGGCTGTAAGGCACTTTAAGCACCCTACAGCCTGTGATCAGTTACTTATCGGCATCAGGCATAAAAACCATGCTCCTCAATACCTTTTTCCAGAATACAGTTAATCAGTTCCTCAAGTTCCACTCCGTTAATCTCGCTGACAACAATCAGCTTGGCAAGGGTATCCTTCGGAACGGATACCGCATAACTCTCCTCATCCGCACGAAGTTCATGGACACAGATACCCAGTCCCTCTGCAATCTTGCACATAGCACCAAGCTCCGGCTCCTTAACTCCTGCCATAATGTCAAGGATTATTCTCTCCGGCACACCGGAAATTTTGGAAAGCTCCGCAATCCCGATTTCTTCCTCTTTCATCACGTTTAATAGCTTATCTCCTGTTGTATACATATCCCACTCCTCCTATATTACGGCTTCCTTTTTCTTTTCCGGTGCAGAATGCTCTTTCCCGGCATTCATTTTAATAACAGCATCCTTCTTCTCCGCAAGCTTCTCCTTTACTGAAACACGCTCATGACGGTTATCTCCTTTTTCCTCTTTCTGCTTAGCACGTTCCTCTGCCCGGTCACTGCGGAACAGTTCATGTTCTTTGGCATCATACTCATATACATGATCCGAAAGACGTTCTCCAGGCGCCACCTGTGTCTGATTTACTTCCTGTACCATCTGCTCAAGTTCTTTAAACTCCATTCCCGCATCTTTCGGTATAATCAGCGTTTCATGGATTGAAGAAGGCAGCATGTAAAAATCTCCTACCTTCTCAGCGATCTCCTGTCTGATATCATCGTTTAAAATTGCAGCCGCCCCATTTACTTTTGTATCATTTGTCAGCACATACATGGTATCGGGAATATCCGACATCATCTGCATTGCCATTTCTTTTGCTTCATCCATACCCACATTTTGTTCTCTTGCAATATCAACTGCAATCATCTCCGCAACCGTCTCATTCATTCCTTTAAAACTATGTGGCTGCAAAGTATCCATATTCTGCAACGCCTGGTCATGCAGTTCTTCAAGTGTGATTCCATATCCATCCATCAGATTATCTGTAATGGTAATGGTCGCAGTTCCTTCTCCTGTTTTATCCATTAAAATCTGATACACAACTGCTAAATCTTCCAACTTGGAGTACGGTTTATCCTGAAGGAACTGCTTATTTGCTTCCTCGTTGATCAGCTTACATACAATTTTTTCCTTAATCTTGTCAAAATCGGTAACTGCCGATACATCTATATCATGATCTATATAATGTGACTGATACACACTTGCAATCTGAGCTAACACATCATCCAATTCAGCACCATCCTGTATCTGCTCAAAATATGGATTCAGATAAATGGTAGGTGCAATATTGCTTTCCTCTGTTCTTACCATCAGACCGTCCAGAACACAGTCATTATTCTTTACAATCTGATTGACCTCAACTGCAGCATCTGCAAACTTTTCAGGAAGGAAATCCTGTATCTGTTCTTTTACCTGTTCTACAAAATCTCTATATTCCATTACTTTCTCTCTCCCTTCTTGGTGTCATTCTGTGATTTCTCTGTCAGCTTTGATACTGTGGCACCATACATCTGGTACCTCTTCATCATGTTTCTCTGGCTTGTTACATTGATTTCTTTTTCTAACTGCTTCATTCTGACTTTCCTCCCTATTCTGCTTTTCTTCCAAATGAAAACGTATCTTCTTTTTCCTTTTTCGGGGCAAATCTGCCTTTGACTTCCAAAAGCCTTTTTTCCATAATGGAAAACATGGCTTCCACCTGCTCCTGTGTATACTCATAATTGGTGCGGTTGGAAAGGTTCTCAAGCCTGCCGATTGCATCAATGACCTTGTTCACACGATACTCCCCAAGACGGACAAACTTGTCCGCCTTGCTCTCATTGTCCTGTACTTTCTTTGTTTCTTCTGCTCCCATTTGTTACATCCTCCTTTTATTTTTTCTTTCCTGTGAATTTCTTATTGGGAAACTCCATGACAAACTTAAACTGCACTCCGGACTTTTCTTCTCCGTCCTTTGTGTAGTGGTATTCTTCCGTACCGCTCGGAATGATATAGGCATCGTATTTCTTGCCCACCTTGCTTGTAAGCCCCTTTAGCAACGTCTTTTTCCCGTCAAGCAGGCTTTCCACCTGTTCATCTGACAGGGAAACGCCCATGATCCGGCTTACATTCATGCCGCACTTATTCTTGCAGAAAGCTCCGTATTTTCCCTTTACCACCTCTCCGCCGCAGTTCGGACATTTACCAAGTACCTTCTGCTCCTGTGCGAACATCTTTTTCTGCTCGTCACTGACTTCGTGGTAGGTGTGGATTAAGTCAGATACCATTGTTTCAATATCTGCCATAAAGTCCTCACGCTCCATCTCTCCCTTTGCAACAAGGGTAAGGGCATTTTCCCAATCAGCGGTAAGTTTCGGTGACTTTACCACATCGGGAAGCACCGTAATCAGCTTCATTCCATCCTCTGTCGGTATGATCTGCTTTTTCTCACGCTTCACGAAACCGTCCTTGACTAACTTCTCTATAATGTCTGCTCTGGTGGCAGGTGTACCGAGTCCTTTGCGCTCCACATCGTCAGTCATGTCCTCGTTTCCGGCTCGTTCCATTGCAGACAAAAGGGAATCTTCAGTGTAATGTTTTGGCGGCTGTGTGAAATGCTCGGAAACCTTTGTCTGCTCCACTGCAATCATCATGCCCTCATGAAGCTCCGGCAGCTTCTTTTCTTCCTCTGCATCCGATTTATCCTCTGCGGTTTTATAGGAATTTTTGAAGAAATCCTCAAATTCCTTCCATCCATTTTTCCACACTTCCTTGCCAGATACCTTAAATACAGTATTGTTGCAGGTAAGCACTGCCTTTGTGGAATTATAAATGTGCTTCTCCCCGGTCGCACACAGCAGACGGTTTGCACAAAGGGAAAGTATCTTCATTTCGCTCTCCGGGATTGCCTTTAAGTCCTGCTTGATGATCTCCATGGTAGGAATGATTGCGTGGTGGTCCGTCACTTTCTTGCTGTTCAAAATCCTCTTTATATCTGGATTGAACATGATATCCTGCTCAAATAACAGGGAATTGAAAATTGCTTCAATCACATTTCTTGCTGTGCCATCCATGTCATCGGAAAGATACTGGCTGTCCGTTCTCGGATAAGTGACAAGTTTCTTTTCATAAAGGCTCTGGGTATATTCCAATGTCTGCTTGGCAGTAAAACCAAACAGACGGTTTGCATCCCTCTGGAGTGTGGTAAGATCATAGAGCTTCGGCGGTGCTACCCACTTTTCTTCCTTTACCACGGAAGTGACAAGAGCCTGTCCGTTTTCACAGGCTCCTGCAATCCTCTCTGCTTCCGTTTTATCACTGATATGCTCCGATACAGCATCCAGACCATTTTCCATGATATGAGCCATATAATAGGCTTCTTTCTTGAAATTCATGATTTTACTTTCACGGTCTACCAGCATGGCAAGTGTCGGTGTCTGCACTCTGCCGACCTTTAATGCCTTGCCACCATACAATACCGTAAAAAGCCTAGTGCCATTGATACCCACAAGCCAGTCTGCTTCCTGCCTGCATAGTGCTGACTTGTACAGATTGTCATAATCACTGCCTGGACGAAGATTATGGAAGCCGTCACGGATAGCACTCTCCTCCATGGAAGAAATCCATAATCGTTTCATCGGTTTTCTGCATCCTGCCATGTTGTAGGTCAGGCGGAAGATCAACTCTCCCTCCCTTCCGGCATCGGTAGCACACACAACTGCATCCACCCTGTCATCATGCATAAGTTTTTTCAAAATCTGATACTGTGCTTTCGTATCACTTTTCACTTCATGCTGCCATTCCTGTGGGATGATCGGAAGATTGTCATAACTCCATTTCTTCCATGCTTCCTCATAGCTTTCCGGCTGTACCAGTTCTACCAGATGTCCCACACACCATGATACTAGATAGTCATTGCCTTCCAAATAACCGTCCTTACGCTGTGTGGCACCAAGAACTGCCGCAATGCTCTGTGCCACGCTCGGCTTCTCTGCAATTACAAGCTCCATCTCTATTCCTCCCCGTTTTCTTCATCATTATCGTTGTCACTGTTATCTTCACTGTCATTCTCGCCTGTGTCCTCTGATTCTGTATCATCGCCACCATTTAAGAATGCTTCGTCTGAATCCTGCTCGGCTTCGTCCTCGTCCTCATAATCATAGTCCTCGTCAAGCTCGTCCTCATCTTCATCCTCATCAATGAAGTTTTCCTTTTTCTTCTTAGACTTCACAACATATACCACTCCGATCACAGCTACCGCAGCAATGCCTATTAAAATATATGTAAAGCCGGAACCATCTGCTTTTGCGGTATCCTCTTTCGGCTTACTTGTATCCTCCGTGCTTTCTTCGGTACTGCCCTCAACACTTTCCGTTCCCTGTTTTTTCTCTCCTGTGGTATCTGCATTATTATTTGACAATGCACTGTCTTTGGTAGGAATTGCAGATTCCAATGCCGCTGAATTTTTCGGAAGTGTCTCGCTGTTATCCGTTGTGGTATTTAACAGGTCATTTTCACTGACTTCGGTAAGGAAATATACCTTTTCATCTTCCCCGTCACGATCAATCACCAGATAAAATACCTTTTCTGATGCAGTCTGAATTGTATAAAATTCCTTGCCTTTTTCAGAAGTCTGGCTGTCACTGCTCTGGTCGGTATCCTTAGAAGTATCTCCCGTACTCGGGGACTGCTTGGCTGATGTTCCTGTACTGCTTGAAGTTGTTCCACTGCCTGTTTGGGAAACAGTATTTCCATTGCTGTCTGTCTTGGTATGGTCTGTAACCTGTGCGGTTGCAGAGCTAGGCTTGGTTGCTGACGCATCCACCGGGAGCTGCTGTGCCGGATCTTTTTCATTGCTGTCCTTGTTTTCCGGATCGGTGTAATACGGATTGGCTGTTTTATAGATTTCTGAGGTATTTCCTGCATTATCCATGGCTGAAATCGTGAAATACTGATATCCTGCATCAAACTGTTGCAGACGGATATTCAAAGCACCATTCGTATGGTCGGTAAACTCATAGCCATTGACATAGATTGCCTTGATACCGGAATCCGTATCATGTGCCTGAATACTCAATAGACCATCGCTGACTGCCGCATTTAAGGTAGGCTTCGTAAAATCAAAGCACTTGATATAGCGATTTTTCTCATAGGTCTTGCCCTTCTGGTCTGTGACCTGCACATAAATAGTGCTGTTTTCGGAAATCTCTATGTACATATCCTCGGTAATATCTGTCCAGCTTCCATTCTGCCCGACTTTCGCCTTTACTGTCTGAACGGTAAAATTACCGGAAACTATCGTATCTTCTACTTTGACTATCACCTTAGTGGTATCGTTATGCCACCCAGAAGGTGTATTGATTGTGATTTTTACGCTCGGATTGATATAGGTACATTCCTTATAGTTCTTTGCACACACCTCACAATCTTCATCCACCGCATACTGGCTGCACTTTTCTTTGCAGGTGCATTTTGCGGCAGGCTGTGTTTCTTCAGACGAATCTTCTGTTGTGCCTTCTGTGGAATTTTCCGTCTTTCCCTCTCCGGTATCTGTTCCTGAATTTTCTTCCCTGCCATTGCCGGGTGTAACTGTATTTTCTGCGTCACTTGCACTTTCCGTTTTCTGCTCGGCAGTATCCTCCGCATGAACCTCTATCGTATTTGTCCTGTTGGCAAAAAATGCCCCAATCGGCATACAAAAAAGTATTGCCGACAGCATAAGGGACACTACCGCCCTAGCCGATAATTTCCTGTTTTTCATTGATTGAAACCTCCTTTTCCTGTTCCCGTTTCTGTAATAAATTTCTGACTTCATCCTCACTGAGCTTGTTTAACATCTGCAAACGCTCCGATGAGATTTTATATTTTCGTATGATCTTCATGGCTTCGGCATCCTCCGCCATCTGTTTCTGTTCTGCAAGGTCTTTTTCCTTTGCCTGTAGCTGTGCTATCTGCTCTCTGACCTTTTTAAGCTGTGAATTGATTCGTTCTACTGACAAAAATAATTCCTCCCTTCGCTAATTCAATCTTCCAAAACCATAGAAATGGCTCTGCCAGTAAGAAGTATTGATTGATGTGTACTGAATTGGATCACCGCAATGCACCATCGTACCGTTTCCACAGTAGATACCAACGTGTGTAACCGGACGTCCTGCATTATAGGTTCCTGTAAAAAATATAATGTCCCCTGCCTTTGCATCTGCCGCTGATACCGGAGTACACTGGTCATAAATGCCCTGTGCTGTGGTTCTTGGCAGGTTATGTACGCCACTGTTTGAAAATACCCAGCATACAAAACCGGAACAGTCAAAACTAGCCGGAGCTGTGCCGCCAAAAGTATATGGCATTCCCAGATACCTGTTTGCTTCACGCATAAGCGTCTGTACGGTTGCATCATCATAGGATTCCGGCGGTATCACATTGCTGGTTCCTCCTCCGGTGCCGCCCGTTGTTTCTCCATAAATGGTCTGTTCTCCTGCTTCAAAATAAAATAATGGGTTATAATATTCCCCGTTATACAGACATTCGATATGAAGGTGGCTTCCGGTACTGCTTCCTGTATTTCCGCTTTTGCCTATATTGTCACCTTTTTTTACACTCTGCCCTGCGGACACATTTAAGCTGTCCATGTGGGCATATTTTGTGGTATATCCCTTACTGTCCGTAATCACCACATAATTTCCATAATAGGAATCGTAAGTTGCTTCTGTTACCGTTCCATCATGTGCCGCATATACAAACGTTCCTGTCGGCACCGCTATATCCACACCCCTGTGAAGCTCCTCGGCTCCGGTGTTTGGATTTTTCCGGTAGCCATAATAACTGCTGATATAGTAATACCAGTAATAATCAACCGGAGAAGCAAAGACCTGTAAGCCGCCTTTTGTCTCCGTATAGGCTCCAAAAATTTCCGTCTGTTCGCTGTCCATGCGTCCGGCTACAATGCTCTCAAGCGGTGTGACCGTAAGTGTGACACGAAGAATTGTTACGGTATATTCTTCTTCCTCCTCATACTCGTATTCCTCGGTACGGGTAGTCCCGTCCGGATTTGTTACTATTCTGGTTCCGGTCTTTGTGACTGTCCTTGTCCGTGTTTCCTCTACTTCCTCGGTAGTGAGTGAATACATGGCATCAAATAATTCCTGAATCTCACTCTCTATTCCTGCGGCAGTAAATTCCGTATGGACTGCGGAAAGATAACTGATCAGTGTGTACGGATCATGCCCGATTGCACCAAGGTTATAATCGTATTCATCATATCCCGGATAATCAGTTTCAATCCGGTCAATCTTATTTTGCAGCTCCATTTCCTTTTCTGTAAAAGATAAATCTGCTGCATCAATCTCTGCCGGAAGGCTAAGATATGTGCTTGCCATCGTTGTTGTCACAGTTCCGGTAAACATGGAACCGCAGCTTGATAGTGCCGACATGATCATAATGAGCAGAAGTGCAAAAATACCCACTGTGATAATCAGTGTTTTATTTTTCGTGGCAATTTCCTGTAACTTCTTTGCAATCCCGGTTGCAGCATTGGCTGTCTTTGTAAATGTTTCCTTTGCAGTCTTGGCTTCTGCTCCTACCCGCCTTGCCTTGGCATACTCACGCTTGATGCGCTGTTTCTGTAGCTGCCTTTGCAACTGCTTCTTTGGACTGTTGCCCTTTAGATGTGGATTTTCACTGATGAATTTCTCATACTCCAGCTTCATATCCGCTGTAACCTGTTTTTTGTGCAATCGCTCTAAGCGGTCACGCTTTCTCTGTGCCTTGCTCTTGCGGTGATACTTCATATAGTGGTAAATATCCTCGGCTCGCTGTTCCGTCTTGTGTGCGCCCTCCACAGCAGAATTATCCTTTTCTGTCTCTGCAATCTTGCGATGCACAAAATACATATTTTCGGTCTGGAGCTTGTGAACCGCAGTTTTTCCCAGTCCATCCGGTTTAAATGGCTTCTCCACATCCACCGGAACCACAACATACTTTGCTTTTCCGGTCTGTTCATCAAAGACACGCTTCATCTCATACTGCCGCTTTTTCGGCATCTTGTCCTTTGCTTTCTGCAACTTCTGACGACTCTTTTCCGACTTATCAAAAGCCTTCTGTACTTTTTTGTCGGTAAATTCTTCCGCCTGCCCCTGCGAAAATGTGGCATCCTTTGTCTGGAAATCTCCATAATCGGACTGCTTTGTATTTTCTGACTTCGCACGCTCTCTGTGTGCGTGTTCTCTCTGCACACGCCTTTTGTGATATTTTCCTTTTTCCTCAGACCGTTGGTAGGTGTCCCTGACATGAACCTTGTTTTCTATCGTGCTGTCAAAAGATGTTTCAAAATCACTCTGCTCATCCTGCATGAAACTGTTTTCCTTTAAGAATGCCTTTTCCGCTTCGGCTTCCGACTTCTGGACGCTGTGACCAGAAGTTGCATTTCTTCTATGACTGCCATGGTTCGCATCCCGTGGCAGATTGCTCACAGGCTTCTCATTGGCATGAAAATGATTTTCCGTAGGAAAGGTGTTATCCTGCCTGTTTTCTGTATGCTTTACTCCAGTCGCTTCCTTATCTTTGGAAAATGTCTCTTTTTCAAATGCCTTTACTGCCTGCTTCTTCTGTCTCTTTTCCGCCATTTATACTGCGTCCTCCTTCTGCACCGATTCCTCCGGCTTGGTATTCATAATTCTGTAAGTCTTGGTGTCTGTCGGATATTTGTCTACAAATGGAATTACCACATTGTCAAACAGTATCAGACCACTTCCCGGCTCGGAGTTGGTGACATAGGAAAGCTGCTTATCAGAAAGTCCCAGCTTATCAGCGAGAATTGCCTGATCTTTGGCATTCTGATTTAACAGATACACAAAATCGCTGTTACCCAAAATACCTTCAATCTCCTCAGAACGAAGAAAATCGCCCACGTTCTGCGTCAAACCTGTCGGAATACCGCCCCATTTTCTGAAACGCTTCCAGATTTCCACGGAATAAATAGCTGTCTGCTTCTCCTTCAGAAGAAGGTGGAACTCATCACAGTAATAACGGGTAGCAATCTTTCGCTCCCTGTTCTGCGATACCCTGTTCCAAACCGCATCCTGCACGATTAACATACCCAGCTCTTTCAACTGGTTTCCCAAATCTCTGATGTCAAAGCACATGATACGATTGCCGCTGTCTACGTTGGTATGGTGGTTGAAGTAATTCTGGGAACCATGCACATACAGCACAAGGCTGTTTGCGATACGCTCCGCCTTTGGATTTTTGTGTGCTAACAGGGCATCATATAAATCTTCCAGCAGCGGCATATTTTCCGGCACCGGATTTTCAAAATACTTGTCATAAATATGACGGATACATTCGTCGATGATACCTTTCTCATCGTTCTCCAGACCGTCCTTGCCACCTGCGATCAGGTCACATAATGTTATGATAAAATCAGATTTCAGTTTTAATGCTTCCTTATCCCCCTTATGGCTCAACTGAATATCCATAGGGTTCAGATAGTCTTTGGAATTGGTGGCAAGTTTTACCACCTGTCCATGTAGTGCTGCCACAAGAGCAAAATACTCTCCCTCCGGATCGCAGATGATAATATCGTCCTTTGTGATAAGAAAACAGCTTAAAATCTCACGCTTTGCACTAAAACTCTTACCACTTCCGGGAGTACCTAAGATAACTCCGTTTGGTGTACGGAGCCTTTTTCTGTCTGCCATAATCATGTTGTTGCTAAGTGCATTTAATCCGTAATAGATTGCCGGTGCAGGCATAAATAACTCCTGTGTGCAGAATGGTACTAAGATTGCGGTGCTTTTTGTGGAAAGAGTACGCTCAATGCCTGTCTCATTGCATCCAATCGGTGCGGATGCCATAAGTCCCTGTTCCTGCAAATACTGTAAACATCTGAGGTCACAGTTTGCCTGCTGAATGATACCGGACACCCTCTGCATTAAGCTCTCCAGTTCCCGCTTGGTTCTGCCATAACAGGTAATAAGGAATGTCATGTTGATCATCTTCTGGTTGCTCGTATTCAAATCATCGAGAAATTCCAGCGTGTCCTTTTCATAAGTCACGATGTCTGTTGGAAGAATATCCATATCGTAGCCGCTTCGGACTGCCTTTTTCTGTTCCTCAATCTTCATTTTCTGGATATTGGAAATAACCGCTTTTAACTTCTTGATTGCCTTTACCGGATCTTCCGTCTGCATGTGCATGGAAATCGTAAGGTTGGCATCAATATCCAGAAGATGCTTGATCAGCTCGTCCGTAAACTTCGGTGCGATAATATCCAGATAGGACACACAGCCATACATATTCCCTGACTTAAAGCGGTTCGGATAGCGGAAATCAAATCCCGGCGGTGCAATATAGTCCTTGACCGACTTACCGGATTCTGCCAAATCCTTAAATGAAAAACGGAAAGGCTCCATGGTATCCTGATTAAAATATTCATGCAGGATGCGCAGTCTTTCCTTTCCGTCCAGTCCCCTCGCAAGGGTTCCTATGTTGTTTAAGTTCCGTATGACATCTTTTTCAATGTTGTTAAGGCGGCTCTTGGCTTCCTTGTAGCCGTTGCTTTCTACACCAAAAATCAGATATTTTGATTTGATGATACCGTTGTTGCCCTTTGCCGCCTGCTTCTTTAACATTTCCGTATATTCCTCACGAATATCGTTAAAATCATCCTCCTGCCACGGTATGTCAAACTGTTCCGTAAGCATCTGCTCGTTGACCTGCCTGTTGAAAAGCACCAGTTCAAACTTCACAGACGGATCAAAATAATTGATGAGCTTACTGTACTGTGCCAGTATGTCCGCCTGGTCATCCACTTCCAGAAGCTCATAGTTTATATCAAAAAATTCCACCATCTTTGTATAATAACGGTGACTGACCTGACAGATGCCGTCACGGAACATTTTTTCAAAAGTAATCGTCTTTTGTGCGGTAGTAGGCTTTTCTTTTTCTTTGCCCTTGCCGGATAAAATATGCTTTAATTCCATAAGACGCTTTTTCTCTGAAAAAGTAAGACCGCCACTTTTGCTGTTATTTCTGCTATTGCCTTTATAACTGCTTTTTCTGCGGCTTTCCGGTTCTGCCTTTTGCTTTTTCTTCAAGATAACGAACCTCCCTTCGTAATTTTTCTTTTTCTTCCAACTGCTTGTATAAGTTCTCTGACCGGTATGGTCTTATGCCCGGTGTGAGTATCTTCTGCCGGAGCATAAAATACACAATCTTCTCCGCCGGAAACCCGTTTTTCTCATACATCGCAAAAAAGAAGAACGGAAGCATTGCTCCCATCATAAGAAGTGATGCGGCTGATGTTCCGATCAGTCCCTTGGTTAAAAAATACAAGGGTATACCGGCTACTGCCGCACCGCTGAAACAAATGATCTGTCTCTTTGTCAAGTTCAGTGCCACTTTTGTCTTGATACCGGACAAATCCTTTGGCACCTGCACGGATATTGCCATATCGTTCCTCCCTTAGTGCGCATTCCAGATAGATTTCGATAATGAACCAGTCTTAAAGAGTGAAAAGCATAAAATAACGGTATATGCTGCCACCGACCAGAGTGCCGTATGCAGGTTGTCGGCTACTGCCACACCCGCCACCAGCACTGCATAGATAGCAACGCATACCATCATAAAAAATCCCTGAAATGCAAGGGCACAAAGTCCCTTAAAATAATTCGTTCCTATCGTTCCCCATTCCCGGTTGGTTACGGTTGCACAGGGAACAGGTGCTACTGATACATAAAGATATATTTCAATCATTCGCCCATAAAGAATGACGGTGATAAGGACTGACATGATTTTCATACATAAACTGACGATCATGGTCTCCATTCCAAGTCCCAACAGCTCACCTATACTCATTTCCGAAAACTGCTCATTGAACATCGTCTGAAGCGTACTTGCCACATCAATACTGGTGCTTCCGGTAATCGCTGATGCGGCAGAATTTACGATATGGCTTCCCACATCAAATACCGCCATTACAATGTCAAAAGTCTTGCTAAGAAGCATGACCGCAATACACGCTTTCATAAAAAAGCGGATAAAAATGGCTGTATTGAAGTCATGCAGGTTATTTTTGTCAATAACCATGGAAATAAGCTCGTAGACGAGTACAAAACTGATGATCATTCCCGCTATGGGAATCATCACGTTGTCGGACAGGGTTTTTATCATGTCAAAAATACCGGAGTTCCAAGTGCTGGGAGTTTTGCTGACCTCCCCTGCAATCGTGCCTACCTTGTCATTGACATCGGTAAACATGGTTTCAAAATTGGTCAGCACCCATCCCTGCAACAGTTCCTTTATGAATTCAGTAATCTTATCAATGATCCCGCCCATGAATTATGAGAACAGTGTGGTAAGCTGTGGGATTACCGTCTGTGCCACAATGATGATGCCACCGCCACTCATAAGCTGCTTGATACCCTGTGATTTTGCACCCGGATTATCGTTACCATACCCTTCCAGAAGGTTGATAACGCCCCATACGCCCACACCTGCGCCGATTGCGGTTACTACTGTTTTAAGTCCTGTTACTGATGTTGTAAAAAAGCCCATTTGTTTGTCTCCTTTTAAATAAAAAGGGAGCTTCTCTGAATTATAATTTTTAGAAAAGCTCCCATATCATAAGTTCCATATTCAGTTGTAAAACAACTTCTGGTCACAATGTCCAGAAGTTAAGCTGTGATTTCTCCGACATCGCATACCTCATCCACCACATCATTCCTCTTAAAGCGGAGTCTGTTGCGGTTCTTGACGTATTTTTCAATGTCAAACTCATTCTTTTTGTCATAATCGGATAACAGCGGGTACTGCTTATGCTTCGTTATATCAAACTTATCTGAGAAAAAAGGTCTCACGCCCCTAAGCTGCATGATACATTTGCTGCCATCCATAACCGCAATCTCGTCCTGACTCATTAACTCCTTTCCGGTCTTTTGATAATTCAGACCGTAGGACTGGCTCGTACCTCTCGTATCCGAGGTATTATAAAGGTCAATTGTTTCTTTTCCAAGGATTTCTGCCAAGTCTTTCAGAGTATCTTTCTCTTTTCCTCCCAGAAACAGGGTAGTGTCGCAGTTTCCTTCAATCGTGGAAGCGTTGTCCCGATACAGAGCCTTGAGCTGTGACTTTGACTGCAAAATAATAGAAGCTGATATTTCTCTCGACCTTATGGTCGCTATCAGCTTCTCAAACTGTGGAATCTGCCCGATGTTTGCAAACTCGTCCAGTAAGCACCGGACGTGGATCGGCAGTCTTCCGTTATATACATCATCTGCCTTGTCACAAAGCAGATTGAATAACTGCGAATACATGATACTTACAATGAAATTGAATGTCGCATCGGTATCAGAGATAATAACAAATAATGCTGTCTTTTTCTCCCCCAGTGTATCTAGCTCCAGTTCATCATAAGCAGTCAGGTCACGCAGTTCCTTGATGTCAAATGGTGCCAACCTTGCACCACAGCTAATCAGAATAGATTTTGCTGTCTTTCCTGCGGCAAGTTTATATTTCTTATACTGTCTTACCGCAAAGTGGTTCGGGTTCTTCTGCTCCAGCTCTTCAAACAGCAGGTCAACCGCATTTTTGAAATTCTCATCATCTTCCCTTGCTTCACTGGCATCCACCAGATCAATCAGCATGGAAAAATTCTGTTCCTCCTCCGGTGCTTCGTACCAGATATATGCAATCAGTGCCGTGTAATAGAGCTTTTCGGCTTTCACCCAGAAATCCTCAGAGGCTTGCTGTCCTTCCCCTTTGGTATTTACAATGATTGTGTTTACGAGTTTCAGAATATCCTTTTCGCTCCGGATGTAAGCGAAAGGGTTGTAATGCATTGATTTTGCAAAGTTAATGGTATTAAGCACCTTAATCCGGTAATCATTCTTAGACAGCATTTTGCCACATTCCACGAGGACTGTGCCTTTGGGATCAGTCACAACGTAGGAACTGTGCATCTGCATGAGGTATGAGGTAGGCACCCTGCGCCTTGCTGACTTTCATCAGTAGGTTTCAGGGAGCCGCCTCCCAAACCGGACGTACACCTCTCAGCGTATCCGGCTTTCCATGAATCACCTTGATTCTTTGGTTTCGTGTAAGAGTTCAAAGCAGTCAGGGCAGAGAGCCAGAGATTTTCTTCTCATTTTCAGCATTTTCTGCTCAAATATATCCCTGCCTTTCAGCGATTTCAGCGTTCTTACGTGGTGCATACATAAATAGTCTGCATGTTCCCCGCAAATCTCGCATACTCCGGCTTTTATGCGGTTTACTATCGTGTGCCTGCTGTCATATTTCCTATAACTCGGCATAACGTCTGCCACATTGTCATAGCCGTCGCTGTGCTTTCTGAATCCATCATGGTAAAATTCGCAGTATTTACGTCCCTTAGTTGTATCGTATGGGATTCTCAGTACTCCGTTTACCATGTGCCGCTTCTTAATAACACTGACATTCGTTCTGTGCTTTCCTGCCAGAGTTTTTAACATGCTGTACCGCACCATGTAGTAATACTTGTGCAATGCGCCTACGTTTTCTGCTATCCGATAGAAGTTATATAACCCTCGAATTTCGGAATTGAAAGTAGACACAATCTCTGCATCGCTGCGGTTCATCAGGTCTTTCCTTGGCATAGGACGCCACATTTCTTTGCCTGTGTCATTGTTGCGTTTCACCTGTATCGCTCCCCGTTCCATCGCTTTTTTAATCCATTTTTCTTTCGGCATATACAGGAATACTTTTCCATACCACACCCGTTTCATGTCGCCGTTTTTACAACGCTTCATGTTCTTGGAATGGATTACTTTGAAATCGTACCCCAGATAGCGTACCGGCTTACTGGAATGGGTGACTTTCGTCTTTTCCTCGGACATTTCCAAATGCAGTTTTTCTTGGAGAAAGATTTTTACATCTTCCTTGATTTTTTCTGCGTCCTTTTTGGAGCCGATAACGCCAATTACAAAATCATCGGCGTAACGGTTGTACTGGATTTTCTTGAAGCCTTCCTCAAACGGATTGTAATAGTGCTGATTCATCTTCTTCCTTCTGGAATCCTTAAATTCTTTTACCAGTTCAGGAGTTGATTTTTCTGCGCCCATTAACGCTTTACGTGCCTTTCTGTATCTCCGGGACGCCCGCTCGTATTCTCTGGTCGTCCTTCTGCGTTCTGGCTCGCAATCATACTTTTCTTTGTATTCCTGCATATAGTTGTCCAGTTCGCTGAGGTAGATGTTTGCACATATCGGACTGATACCGCTGCCCTGCGGAACACCGGAGTAGGTGCAGTTGTACTGCCATTGTTCCATATATCCGGCTTTCAGGAACTTCCAGATTAGACCGATAAAAGCCTCGTCTGAAATCCTTTTCCGCAGTAATTCAACCAACACATGATGGTCGAAGTTATCAAAGCACGCCTTAATGTCTCCCTCGACAATCCATGTAACACCTGTGAAGTTTTTCTTCACTTGCGTAAGTGCCGTGTGACAGCTTCTTTTTGGTCTGAAACCGTGTGAATTGTTGCTGAATGTCGGCTCATAGATTGCTTCAAGAATCATTCTGACCACTTCCTGCACTAACTTATCATCAGTAGAAGTGATTCCCAACGGGCGAAGTTTCCCGTTCTTTTTAGGAATGTACTTTCTTTTTGCAGGCTTTGGCTGATATGTCCTGTTGCGTATGGATTCAATAATCCGGTTAATTCTCGGCAGGCTCATGTTGTCCAGCGTCTGCCCGTCTACCCCCTGTGTCATGCTCCCCTGCGATTTCGCAATGTTCGCATATGCAAGGAGATAGAACTCTGGATTGTATAGGTTGCGATATAATCTTTCATATTTGTTGTTACTTACACTTGCCTTTTCTTCAAGGCTTTTCAAGACATGAATCGGATTTCTCATAGTGTCTCACACACCATCCTTTCTGTTTTGAAAATGATTCACTGTTCCCCTTTGCCATGTAGACGGCTTTCCCGTCCGCAGACTACTATGGGAACTCTGTTGCCATGGTGAATATTCAGAACCCCGCATTTCAGCGTTTTCATAGCCTTTCGGCATTTCACTTTAGGCAATCCCCGTTTAGTACGGTATAAACAAGCGTTCCACGTTGTCGGTATGTGACGTTCGCCTTTTTCCACTTTCCCGTGGCTGAACCTGCTCCGAGTATCAGCAGCCGCATAGCCAAACAATGCGACTGTCAGGAACACTGACGAGTACAACCTCTCTACGTCAGGGGTACGCTCTTGGTCCCGATTTCAGGCTGTCATTCAAGCAGTCTAGCTTCCATCCTCATACGTGGATTTTCATTCCGTCACGCCGGCGCTTCTGAGGCTTCAGCGCCCCGTGTCCTCCGTCATGCTATGGTCGCCCTCCGGTTTCCCTTTTGGGGTAAGACGGGGAATGATAGGTTGCGGCACAATGCCGCTTGATACTTTTACCTACTACTTGCTCAAGGTAGGATTTATACCGCCCTTACGGGCGCACTCGGCTTCACAAAAAATCTCGTCTTGCCGCTGCCGCTTCCCCCGATAACAAGGATATTTTTATTCCTTGCATACTTCGGCTGCTTTGGGCGGCTGTTCATGGTAAGCCGTTCCGTCTGTGTGAGCAGCACGTTATTTTGAAATACCGGGTCGGTGTAGGGACGTATATCTTCGGCATTTCCCCAACGGGCAGAGCCGTATTCCACACCTTTGCGGTATTTCTTCGCGTTCTTGCCTTTGACATAGACAATCAGCCGGATAAGTACCGCGCCGAAAAGCCCTGTCAGTAAATCCATAGGGGCAAGGCTCGGAAGCGGATTTGCAAAGGCAGCGGAAAAGCCGTCTGCAAGGGAAAGCACCTTGCCGGACAGGTCAGCCCCCGGCGCAAGGCGTACCGCCTGCCCGACTTTATCAAAGAGATACATAAAGAGCAGATAGGGAATATTGGGAAGTATCAGCCTTTTCCAGTTGATAGCGTTCATCTTGCAATCCCCCTGTCTTTGTTCTTGACTTTCTCCCGCTGTGCGTTCAAAGCTGCCGCCTTTTCTTTGAGGGAAACAATCAGCTTGCGGATAGAGGGCTTTTGCTCCTGCGTCAGCTTCTTTGCGGAAAACTCCTTGAAAGCTGCGGTCAGTGCGTCCGCGTCCCGTCCCTTAAAAAACACAAGATAGCGGGGCGGGGTTTCGGTGCTGTCTTTCTTTAAGGCAAAGTCAATCCCGTATTTTTTCGCCGTACTCTCAAAGGCTTTGATATTGTCCTTTGTGATTTCAATGTTGGAAACGCCCGCGTTCTGCTTCATAAGCTGCTTTAGGGTCTGCTTGCCATGCGGGATTTTCTGTTTGTCATGCTGCTTTTTCATCTGTGCAAGCAGGGCTTTCATAGCCTTTTGGAGCTGCTGCGCGGTCAGCTTTCCGGTCTTGATGTAAAGGGCTATGGTCTTTTCGTTGGTTTCCTCCTGCAATGGGTGTCCTCCTTTCGTGTTCTATGGTGGTATGCCCGCCGCCGGGAAACGGGACGGGCATGAAAAAAGAGCATCCGCTTTCACTCCGCCCTGTTAAATCCGTACCCGCAGCCCGGAAAGGTCTGCCGCCCGAATACCCACAAGATACCAGTTGTCCCCGTACTCCATACGGGTCGGCTTCCATTTGCCCCGCACAAAGACCTCCATGCAGTCGCCGCAATGCAATCCCCCGTAATAGTCGTTTACGTCAAAGCGAATGTCGTAGCGGTCAGCGGTTTCATCAAAAATCAAAGCTCCTGTTTTCTGTGTCATCATAAAATCCTCCTTTGGGTTGGTTTACAGGCTTTCGCCCTCGTTGCAGGTGTAATCGGGTATGCCCTTGCTTCTTGCCGACTGGATAGTGCGCCCGCCGTACATATCGTGAGATACAAGGGACGTGTAATAGCTGCCAATCGTAGACGGAGCATTGAAAAGGGCAGCTTTCATGTACTGCTTGATGTTGCGGATTTTGGTGGTGTTTTCCTGCATACAGTCCAGTACAAAGCGGATATGTTCGCTGTTCAGTTTCATAAATTTTGCTTTTACAAGCTCTGCCGGGTGGTCGTCCCCGGCGATACGGATTGTTCTTCGTTTGGTGCAGACGGTTTCAAGAATAAGGGCAAGGATTTCCTCTATCCTGTCCCGGTCAAGGTATCTGTCCTGTATCAGATAGTCGTACTCGATATTGTCCTTGATGATTTCCTCATACACGCTGTATGCGTCTGTCGCTTCCTTTCGCTTCCGTTCCGGCAGCTGTGCCGCGTCCTCTAAGGGAGAGGGATTTAGGGAATGGAAAGGAATGGAATGGGTACTTGATATATCTGTATTTAATTTTTCTTTTTTTGGTAAGTTAGTTTTTTGTATCTCTTTATTTAATTGCGTTGGATTTTCCGACGTCGGGTTATCCGGTGTCGGATTTTCCAATATCGGCTTATCCGGTGTCGGATTTTCCAATATCGGCTTATCCGCTGTTGGATTTTCCAATACCGGACAATCCAATGCCGGGGGCTGTGGCTGTTCGTAAATGGTGTACTCGATAGCGGTCATTTTGCCTTTCTCGTCGCGTCCCTGCCGCCTTGTGATATATCCGGCTTTTTCAAGCTCCCATACAGCGGTGCGGATAGCGTCGATACTTTCCCGGTTGATAAGGGACAGCCCTGCAAGGGTGTAGTCCCAATCTTCGGGAAGTGAGAGCATTTGCGACAACAAGCCCTTTGCCTTTAGGGAAAGTTCCTTGTTGCGTAAATGGTGGTTGCTCATAACCGTATAACCTTTGTTCTTTTCCACGCGGAAAACTGCCATAGCTTCATCACTCCTTTGGTTGGATTTGTTACGCAGTAGAAACGCGGTTTTGAGGGAAAAGGTATCAACCCTTGCCTTTCTCATTTCCGCGCTCTAAGAGCCGCATAAATCAAGGCTTTATTTGCCCTTACTGCGTAACATGAGGGCATAAAAAAAGCAGCGTTCCTGTTCTCCTGTGTGGGAGTGAGAAACGCCGCCTTATAGGTGGTGCTTATTTTATTTTTTCTTTTCGACGTGCCGCGTAAGGTGGTGTAGTGGTTTATCCGGCAGCTTCGCAGGTGCTTTTGCATATCAAGGCTCAATTCGTTAAAAGTAGTAAATGAGTAGTAAAATCAATCTGCAAACCTGCGAATATGCCTGTAAATCAAGCATTTTTCAAGACAATCAACTAATTTATCAAAACATCCTGAACAAAATTCTAATATAAATATAGATAAAATCAATTGGATTCCAGCTATATTTTTTTATCTAACCCCTTCCAAATAAGTCTGCTAAAATGCAGACTTATTTTACAAAATATATTTGTCTTTTGCTTATAAAATCACATTGAAATTGATAACTACTATTTCCAATTACAGGACTCCAATCACCAGCAATAGCAATTGGTTCTGTATGATGACACCCCTTTAATCTATTATAGTAATTCCAACATTCTTGTTCATTATTAAAATTCACTCGTAATACCACATGTGGTTTTCTAAAATCTGTTGGGTAATTAAACAAAATGGCTTTTTCTTTAAATACTTTTTTATAATAACTGCATTCAACAATCATATTGCCATTTAATGCTGTTCCATAGGTACTATAATTTTCTTCATCTGCCAAAATATCATTTATCAATACACCATTATAATTATCCATTTTATCTTTAGTTACACACATCTCATAAATTTTCCCAAGAGTTCTTATCCCTCTACTTGGACCTCCACCAACCTTTTTTCTCATAGCACCAGTTTCATTTTTTGGTCTTGGCAATGTTTTCTCATACATCCATGCAAATGCATTATCTTTATTAAATCTTTTTTCATCATACTTTGTTTCATCAAATACTATAGAACACCGCACACAATTAGCACTAATATGGTGTTTGGATGATGGAATTCTTCTAAAGTATGCTTCATCTGCATCACCTGCATTAACAATTGTCATTTTTGCCTCACATCCACTAGTCCAACAATAATATATATCATCTATATCATCAATATGAACTTCTGATGCCATAATTTCTGGTCCTGAATTATTATATCTTCTTGCTTTATGTGACATAAGCATTATCCTTCCACAATATTTTTCTATAATAATACCATATATAGTACAATTTCTCTACAAAAATAATTTTTTATCACAAAACACTGTGCTTTTTAACACTGAAATTTTACTACACTAGAAAATTTTCATTTTACAATTCATATAGTTTTTATTCAAAATGGTCCTTTTTTGCTCATAATAAACTATATATATAAAGTCATTTAGAGTGATACACATTCGATTTTCAACATAATAAAAGGGTAATCAAAGTTTAGTGGGGGCATCCTTTAGTAGGGTCTCCACACATATTAAAACAGGGCAGGAAATCTCTCGATTTCTTG
>OIDC01000124.1_pt1 | contig 49083 bp, 35 predicted proteins | sample 1581401 | NCBI WGS metagenome assembly OIDC01 (sample SAMEA3882518, study PRJEB24775) | human gut metagenome | biome: human-associated habitat; feature: intestine environment; material: feces | place: Netherlands | collected 2009/2010 | reverse complement strand
TAAAGAAGTAATAGAAGTGTAAAAAATTTTGCCGTTCCTATCCGGCACTTGCGCATTGTGTCGGATAGGTCGGGCGGTTATTCGGGCAAGTCCACCTTGCCAACAAAAGAATAATAAATCTCAATGTCCTGTCTGCGGGTCTTGTTCTCGTCATAGCTGCACTCATGCACAACGATTTTCTCTACAAACTCCCGCAGCAGAGTAGGGGTAAGTTCTTCAAAGCTGGTATGCCGCCGGACAACATTCATAAACTTTTCTGCGTTCACGGTGGCTTCCTGTGCTTTGGAAAGCTCCGCTTGGATAGCAGCGGCTCTTTCTTTCAGCTCCCGTTGCTCTGCTTCATAGTCTGCCGACAGCTCTGTGAAACGCTCGTCTGATATGCGCCCGGTCACGCTGTCCTCATACAGCCGCTTGAAGATAGCGGATAACTCGGCTATGCGTTTCTCGGCGGCTTCCAGTTCCTTTTTCTTGGCGGCGTTCCTGCGCTTGCCCCCGTCCTCGTTCTGCTCAATCAAGAGCTTCATAAACCGGGCTTCATGCTTTGCCGCATAGCTTGTCACTTTCCGCAGATTGGAGAGTACACCAGCGGTCAAGAGGTCGGTGCGGATAAAGTGCGCCGTACAGTCATGGGTGCGTTTCTTGTAGTTGCCGCAGATATAACAGTCCTGCTTGCGCTTGTCCGTCTGGTATCGCTGCTGATACATCACACTGCCGCAGTCCGCACAGAACAGTATGCCGGAGAACAAGCCCACTTCATCATAGCGGTTGGGGCGTTTGCGCTGCTTGCGAAGCTCCTGCACCCGTTCCCATGTTTGGGTGTCTATGATAGGCTCGTGGTGGTTCTCGAAAATCACTTGCTTTTCCGGGGGATTTTCTACACTGTGCTTGACTTTGTAAGAGAGTTTTTCTGTCTTGAAGTTTACCAGACAGCCTGTGTATTCCCGGTTTTCAAGGATATGCACAACGGTATTGGTCGCCCACTTGCACTCATAGCCGGGGTGGTAGCGGCGGGTGCTGCCCGTCCTGCGGTATTCCAGCGTCCCCGGCGTGGGGATTTGCTGCTCTGTGAGCATACGGGCTATCTTGGTCGGACCGTTCCCGGCAAGGCAGAGGTTGTATATCTGCTTGACTACGGGTGCAGCTTCCTCGTCAATAATGAAATTTTCGTCCTCGTCCATGAGGTAGCCATACACAGGCTTGCTTGTGATGGGCTTGCCACTCATGCCTTTTGAGCGTTTTACTGCTTTGATTTTCTTGCTCGTATCTCTCACCAGCCATTCGTTAAAGATATTCCGCAGCGGGGCAAAGTCATTGTCGCCCTGTGCGCTGTCCACTCCGTCATTGATAGCGATGAAGCGGACACCTTTCTGTGGGAAAATCATTTCCGTGTACATTCCCACTTGCAGGTAGTTTCGCCCTAACCTCGACATATCCTTTACGATAACTGTCCCGACTTTTCCGGCTTCAATGTCCGCAAGCATGGCTTGAAAACCGGGTCTTTGAAAGTTCGCACCAGAATAACCGTCGTCCGTGTACCAGCGCAGATTGGAAAAGCCGTTCTGCTTTGCATAGGTTTCAAGAATACGCTTCTGGTTGGAAATGGAATTGCTCTCGCCTTGCAGCTCGTCCTCATGGGAAAGTCTTGGGTAAAGGGCGGTAATTGGTTGTTGGTTGGTCTGTCTTAACATAAAATCCTCCGTTTCCGACAGCCAGCCCCACTATTCCGTACCTTGATTGTACCACATGGGGCGGCTGTCTGTATAGCGGCAAAAGCGTCAAATCTGCTTCTTTATGGTCGGTCAAATCGCCGTTTTTTGTGTAGCAGCTTCCGCTTCCAGCACTTTCATCATCTTGTCGGCTGCGGTATCGGTTGCGCCCTGCTTGAAGAAGCCGGAAACGGTAAGGACGGAGTTGCCCATGCGGATTTCCGTCACACAGTCCGGGCGGCGGTCTGTTTTGGTGGTGCTTGTCTGTTTCGTTTCTGTCATAGGCTCTCCTTTCGCTGCTTCATCAGTTGCTTTAAGCGTTCCAGCTTTTCCTGTGCGGTTTCCTTTCGGAAGTTGCTGCCCGTGAAGCGGACGGGGGCGCACATGGAAGTCAGCCTGTCATAGATACGGGCGTGGGGCGTGTCCTGCGGGTGCTGCAATTCCTCCAGCGTGAGGTTGGTCGTGGCGATCAGCGGCTTGCCGCTTCGGTAACGGCTGTCAATCACGCTGTAAACCTGTTCCAGCCCGTATTCTGTTCCTCGCTCCATACCAAAATCATCAAGTATCAGCAGGGGGTAGCTGCAAAGGCGGGAAATATACTCATTCCTGCCCTCAAAGCTGGCGGCAAGGTCATTGAGTATTGTTGCAAAGTTTGTCATGCAGACGGCAACCTCTTTTTCCATAAGGGCGTTGGCGATACAGGCGGCAAGGTAGCTTTTTCCTGTCCCCACGCCGCCCCAAAACAGGTAGCCGATATTTTCAGCCTGCATGGTTTCCCAGCTCTCCACATAAAAGCGGGCGGTTTCGGTCTGCGGGTTTCTGCCGTTGTCATGCTCAAATGTCCAGTTCCGCATAGCGGGGTCGGTAAAGCCCCGGCGTTTCAAGTCCTCCACTTTTTCAAGGTGCTTCTGTCTGCTTTCGGCGGCTTGCTGCTTTTCACGGGCTGCCCGCTGGCAGTCGCAGTCTGTTGGGTGGCGGTCACGCCCGAAACAAGTCTTTCCCTCTGCAAAGTAGGCTTCTTTGGGCGTATGGCACTTGCCGCAGTATAAAAGCCCGTCCTCGCCTGTGTAGTCCTCCGCTTCGGCGGTAGTGGTTGTAATGTCCGTAATCATAGCTTCAATCTCGTTTTTCATAAGCTCTCGCCCTCCTTGCATGAATAATCGGGTATGCCCTGTTTCGGGGCAGCCTTGCCTTTGGCAGCGTCCTCCTGCGCCCACTTGTAAATGGTGGCTGCATGGCTGTGGTACTGCTTCCCGGTGGAAGCGATATGGCAGGAAAGCCGGTCAATATAATACTCCCACTTGTCGGGCAGCTCTGTTTTCAGCCCGGAAAGCTCTGTATCGGTCAGTATCACATTGTTGTATCTGCCATAAGCGGCGGGGGCGGGGTGTCCCGTTTCTCCCTCTCTCTCTTTTTCTATCTCTATCTCTTTCTCTAACTCTATCTCTATCTCTGGTGGACGAATGTCGGACAAATGTCCGCCACTTGTCCGGAGCGCAGAAAGAGCCTTATTTTGAAGCCTTGCAGCCCGCTTTCGCTCGGCCTCGGTAGAGGACTGGCCTATTAAAAGTTCGATGTTGCTCATGTAGAATGTGCCGCTGTCCAGCACTTCCACAAGACCCAGCTTCAAAAAGATCTGCAAGGCTCTCTCCACAGTGCCGATCTGCTGGCGGGTAATGGTGGCGATCATCTGCGCCGTGTAAGGAATGTCCTCGTCAAGTTGAAGCCGTCCACCATGTTTCAGCGATTTCAGATACAGCTTGAGCAGAATGTTGGAATACAGCACACCATCCTGCATACTTTCCAGCAGCACGATGGAATCATCGTCAAAATAGTTTTCTTTGAGTTTCAGGTAATAATATTTTCGGTTGTCTGACATAGGGTTCCTCCTTGGGGTTTCTCTTGGGATTCTGTACGCATTTTAAGGCCGTTTTAGGGGTCGGAGGATAAATCTATCAGTCTGCCTTTGACACCCTCGAAAAAAGCCTTGATTTACAAGGGTTTTTCAGCCCCTAAAGCGTGACATTTCTCCCGTTGTTTCCGCTTGCGCTTTGCGGCGTTAATCCGCTTCATGCGTGCGGCACATTCCGGGCAGTATTTAGCCCGGTTAGAACCGGGGGTAAACAGCGCCCCGCATACGGCGCATTTCTTAGCATTCAGCCGGTGGAACAGCGCCGTTTCCAGTTCCTTATCCTGCGGCAATACCGCCGCCCGAAACCACCTGCACAACAGGGAGTAGGAAATAGACTGGACACAGACACATTCCTCCCCATCGTCCAGGGCGATACAGTTTCCGTCGATGTAGTTACAGCACTCATGCACCAGCCTCCGCACTCTGCGGTACTGGCGGTAATCCATGACGGGGATAGGTTCAGACTTATTGTTCTTCATAAATGATTTCTTTCATAAAGCAGGTAACCTCCTTGAATGAATTTATTGTTAAATATTCGTGCAAAGTATTGTTTTCTTCGTGCAAATGGCATATACTATAATTGCCAGCAGAAAGGGGTTGATCGTATGGCTGGAAATACCACAAACATCAGTATCCGCATGGACGCAGATTTGAAAGCGCAGGCGGACGCACTGTTTACTGAACTTGGCATGAACCTGACTACGGCGTTTAACATCTTTGTGCGCCAGTCGCTTCGTGAAGGCGGCATTCCCTTTGAAGTAAGGCTGGAACAGCCGAACAAAGAAACGGTTGCTGCCATGCTGGAAGCGGAAAGGATTGCAAAAGACCCGTCTGTAAAGGGCTACAATGACCTTGACGAGTTGTTTGCTGACCTGAAAAGATGAAAGAAACCAAATATACCGTCAAGTACACGACCAGTTTCAAAAAAGACTACAAACGAGCCATCAAGCGTGGCTTGAAGATTGAGCTGCTGGAGCAGGTCGTAGCATTGCTGGCAATGGGCGAACCGCTGCCGGATAAGAACCGTGACCATGACCTGTCCGGCGATTGGGCAGGCCATCGGGAATGTCATATTCTCCCGGACTGGCTGCTTGTCTACCGCATAGAAGATGATGTTCTGGTGCTGACGCTGGCCCGCACCGGTACACACAGCGACTTGTTCGGCAAATAAACATTCTGCCGCCGTATGGGGAAACCTGTCCGGCGGTTTTTCTGTATGCAAAAGGGGTGTCGTGAAACGCGACGACCTTGATAGTGGTACGCCAAAACGCGGTAGCCCTTACCGCTTCGATATTTTGAAAATGGATCGGGAATATCTGCAATGTTGAACTTTGCTTACTCATATATGATAGTTGCCGCTATTGTTGCAATAATAATTTTCGAAATTTCATAAAAGAAACCGATATGCGACGCTATTGCAATTAAGGTAATATTGACATAGAATTCCATGTATTATAGAATGGTATCTGTAAAAAGAAGGCATGAAGAAAGCAGCTTTAAACGGGCTGCTTTTTTTGTGTCTTCTTTTGTCTTTCCTGAGTACCGGAGGAACAGGAGTCTTCTGGATGGAGCAGAGAAGACAAAAATAAATAAGAACAGGAGGAAGTATATGGAGGATACCAAAAAAACAGTTTTGGCGGGAAATGGGGAAAAAGATGTTCCGCGTGCGGTCTACGATGGTGTTTTGACAATTGATGTAGACGCACAGGTTGAAAGCATGGAGGAACAGGAAGAAGCCAGATGGCATCAGCTTTTGAATGCACATCGTACCAGAAAGATCCTGACGGGCCAGCTCGGGGGCATTGAAAAACTGGAGAGCGGGTGGATGGTCGCTGTTACATACTTTAATGGTTTCCGGATCATTATCCCAATGAATGAAATGATGATCAACCTTCAGGGCGACGGGCGTGAAAATGCGGATACCTTAAACCGTCAGGTCCGTATCGCAAACAATATGCTCGGCTGTGACATTGATTTCATCATCAAAGATCTGGATAACAAGAGCCGGAGCGTTGTAGCATCCAGAAAAGATGCAATGCTTAAAAAGAGACAGACTTTTTATATCGGAGAAGATACAGAAAAACCAATGCTCTATGAAGGCAGAATCGTAGAAGCAAGGGTGATCGCAGTAGCTCCCAAAGCAGTCCGCCTGGAAGTCTTTGGTGTAGAAGTATCTGTCCGGGCCAGAGACATGGCCTGGGAGTGGATGGTAGATGCCGGAGAAAAATTCCAGGTAGGTGATCTGGTGCTGGTCATGGTCAATAAGGTGGAAGCAAGCTCTGTTGACCAGATCATTATAGAAGTGGATGCAAAGAGTCCGACAGCCAATATCAATAAAGATAACCTCCGGAAATGCCATAAACAGGGAAAATATACAGGGATTATTACGGAAGTCTATAAGGGAACCTATTTTATCCGCCTTGATATCGGAGTCAATGCCGTGGCACATTCCTGCAATATGTCCGCACTTCCGGGAAAGAAAGATAAGATCGGATTTGTGGTGACCCGCATCAACGACAACTATGAAGTGGCAGAAGGTATTATCACAAGGCTTATCAAAAGAGCTTCCTGAAAATGTTTTTATGATTTTCAAAGAATTCTGTTGACACAGAAAAAGGGAATTCTTTAACATCGGAGATAAAGATGGAAAGGAGTGACGTCAGATGGCAAAAAAGAAGAAAAAACAGATGCGGGAAACCTTGTACTGTCCATATTGCAAAAGACCCGGGGTACTTAGGCCGGCAGCCTATGTCTATGGGGATAACAACCTGGATCCGGAGAAATACCTGTATGTATGCAGCGGCTATCCTTCCTGTGATTCATACATTGGGGCACACAAAAAAAGTATGCGTCCCATGGGAACCATGGCTGACAGCAATCTGCGTAATAAGCGGATCGAAGCACACAGAGCTTTGGATGCAATCTGGAAAAATGGTTATATGACCAAACACAGCACATATATCTGGCTTCAGAACCGTTTGAATCTCCGGGAAAAGGACACACATATCGGGAAATTTTCTTATTACCTGTGTGAACAGACCATCCGGGAATGTACAGACTATATAAAAAGCCGAGAGGAAAAAAAGAAATCCCCGGATAAAATAAGCGTGGCATGACGGAAAGGATGGATGCCCTTGAGACTACAGGCGACAGAAGATGATGTATATCATCTGATGGACCTTAAAGAACAGTATTTTATTATGACAGCAATATGCAGTGTGGCAGAGGGAATCAGCGCATACTTTTTCATATACCAGAAAAGATGCTGGGATCTTGCATATTTGTGTACTGCACTGGCGCTTGCGATAATCCTGCTTCTTCGTCAGGCCATAAAAATCAGCCGGAGGATCATGGAGGCAGAAAACTGTTATATGGCACTTGAAGAGGACAGCCTGGCAGTCTGCCAGCCGGAAAAAAACGGAAAATATGAGTCCTGCAGGATCTTTTACGATGAGATGGATAAGATCGTAGAAGGAACCAGACGGGGAGTTCCGGAATTTTATATCGTGATCCGAAAAGAAGGGAAAGAACAGAAAAGCTTTTTCCTTTTGGATGAAGAAGAACAGGAACGGGATGTTTTCTGTGTACGATCCTTTGGCTTTGACAATCAGGGATTCATGGAGTTTTATCGGAAACTCAGGTGGATCGTACCGGGAAGAACAAGGATTATCGGGACCAAAACACAGGAAGTATGGAAACTGCGACGGCCGAATATCGGAATCTGTACGGCAGCAGGCATGCTTTTGGGGTATGTACTTCCAAAACTCCTGGAAATGATGATGTATGGGTAACAAGTTATGAAAGAAAACAGATCAGAAGCAGAGATTAGAAAGAGTGAAAATGACAAGGAGGAAATGTCATGAGATGGTATACAGCAATCGGAATGAAAAAAGATGATGCAGATGGAAGGTTTTGTGTCTGGGTAGATGGGGAAGAAAAAGTACTTACAGAAATGGAAACTATTTTGTGGGCTGCGCTCACCTGGTCTTTCTGTGAAGAGGATAAGGTCCATTCCCAGATGCATCGTCTTCTTGTATTTAGCCTTGGAGAAAAACAGGCACAGGAATGGGCGGACAAAGAGGATTTTCAGTTTTGCCTGAACCGTCTGGTAAAGCGGGGCCTGGTTGTGCTGACAGAAGGATGTACCAGAGAGGAAGCTGTATACAGCATTATCAGCCGGTCAGTCATGTCTCCCATGGCCTTTTCACGGACAGAACGCATGAAGCATTTTATGGAAGCCCTTTCCATGGGAAAAGGACTGAAGTTTTCACTGAGGGCTTTTAAAAAGCCGCTGCTTACAGAAGAGGAATACCAGATACTTTCCAATCTTCAGAGAGAAGGGGATGTTTCCTGCCACCTGAAATGTTTAAAAGAAGAGGCAAAAAGCAGGGAACCCAATTTAGCAGATTCCCTCCAGGAACACATCCAACGGGAATTTATAAGCCGTGTAGCGCAGCTTTACTATAAGAAACAGCTTGTGATCGACAACATAAGAAGGGAGGACTGCCTTGAAGCAAACGGAACATCCGTATTGGCACAGGCTGTATAGATGCTTGGAAGATTTTGGAACACGTTATCAGAATATACCGGATTTTTTTAAGGACAGGATCCAGCGATATGGTATCCTGTCTCTTTTTATCCTGCTTTTCGGATCATTTATGGGAACATGGATGAAAGATAAAACTTTTATTTTCTGGTCTTTTCTGCTTGGGATTATCGGGTTTATAAGAACATATCTTATTTTCCGCACCGCGGATAAAAAGACCTATGAAATCGTGGAAGGGCTGGTAACCGGGATAGACGGGAAAAATCCCTTCGCAAGATTACGGAAGATCCGGGTAAGTGATCCGGCCGGACGGCAGAGTGAACTTTTGCTGGATAAAAACGTAAAAGTTTTGGAGGGAAAACGCTATCGGTTTTATTTTGGCATAAATGAAAAGAAGCTGGTAGGAATCCGCCGGGTGGATGCAGCGCTCAATAACGGGACTTTTTTGGGAAACGAAGAAATATAAGAGGAAGAGATTCCTTTTATAGCAGGGAGGGGAGCACCAGGCATGGTTCGATTCCATGCTGCCCTGTTTCCGCAAAAGACTATTGCGGGAAATACAGCAAAGGAGAGAAGGATATGTCAGAAACACTACAGGGAACCGTGAAATGGTTCAGCGCACAGAAAGGATACGGTTTTATCACCGGTGAAGACGGGATTGATTATTTCGCCCACTTTTCGGAGATCCAGATGGATGGATACCGGAAATTAAGCGGTGGCCAGCCGGTCCTTTTTGAAGCAGGGACGGATGCCAACGGGCGAAGCCTTGCCAAAAATATTTCCCCGGCGGATCCAAACGCTGAGTAAGACGTTTTCATAGTGCATGTACAGATTACCTATTCCCCTCAGATACATGCATTTATGCAGACGGATGAAAAGACAGGCGGTATCATGCCGCCTGTCACAACATGTAGCAGAATAATAAAGATAACTCACACAATAACACAATATATAGTTAAAATTAATTGACAACCACAAAATGTTGTGGTAGTCTTTAAATGAAAAATAATTTAACAGTCTATAAAAGACTGTGGTTATTCTTTAGTTCCGGACATTCCGGAAGAAACACTTTGGGGCGGTCTTGCCCTTAATGAGAAAAAATGGATATGCAAAATATAAGGAAGATGCAAGAAGGAAAGAAGATTCTTTTTGTGTCTTTTTTTATTGCATAAAAAGCAGAAAGGAGGAGCACGAATGAAACTGTCAGTTAAGGAAACTGCAAAAAGAAATACCTTAAGAACATCAAAAAAAGAAAACACATTGTAAAATCAGGAGGGTCGATTATGGAGACAATTAAATGGGAAAACGCAAATGCACTGGAAATTGGAATGCTTATGGAGATGGCAGAAGACGGCTATGTATTTTGCATCGAAGATGGAAAGATACAGGCTGTTGAAGTCCGGATTTTCAGCTAGCGTGGAAAGGCGGACATTATGTATTATAAAGATGACTTTTATAAGGAGTTCCGGACAGAAAAGGAATTGTGCGAGTATCTGGAAGAGATAGACAGCCGGGCAGAATGGATCCGGGTCACCAGTAAGAAATTAAAGGTGGCAGCTGCAGGAGAGGAAACCTGTACAGAGGTTCCGGGCATTTCCCTGGAAGCACTGGAAAAAGATACCTTATCTCATTCCAGGCTGGTTCTTATCCTGCCCGAGAGGATCTGTTATATAGGAAATTCAGCAATCAAATCGTTGAAAGGACGGGCCAGGATTGATGGCAAAGCCCTGGCAGATGTCGATAAGAAAACACTGGCAGAGATCTTGAATAAATGCCTGAAGGTTGCAAGAGGAAGAGCACTGATCCGTTTCTGTGAAGGAAAAATAAGGGCAGTCCTGTCCGGTGATGAAAAAGATTATGCCATCATATCCATGCCGGATATGTACATGGTTACCTCGGCATATATCCATGGGGACTATGAGAAGGCAACGTTTTTAAACGGCTATGCAGACCATTATTCTGTTACGGCGTCCTGGCAGCTGGAAGATACGAAACTTACAGATGTTTATAAGGAACTGATGCAGAATTATGGAAAAAAGACCGATAAGGACATAAAAGCAGTTGTACGGATCACTACGTCAGACGTTGGTGTGTCCGGAGCGAATATTTTTTATTCCCTGCAGGAGCCGACAAGAAATGTGATCCTTGGCAATGCCCTGAAGGTTACGCACAAAAACTGTAAAGGAATGGAAGATTTCACGGAAAACATAGAGTCGATCTTTGATTACTACCGGGAAGTCTTAAAAGGGGTCATGCGGCTGTGTGATATCTGGATCGAGCATCCGGCAAATGCCATGGCAGGGATCATGAAGCAGGCGGGATTTGGAAAAAAACTGCTTGCAGAAACCGTGGAGCAGTTTAAGGCTACTACTGGGGATGAGCCATGCAGCGCATACGAGATCTACTGTGGGATCTGTGAATCCATTACCATTGCAAGGCAGGAAAAGACGAATGAGAGAGGACTTTTAGCTCTGGAAGAAAAAATTGCCGGCTGTGTGTCAAAACGCTGGCATGAATATGATATTCCTGGCACTGTAAAATACTAACAGGATTTAAAAGAATGGAGACAGCATGGACTGTCTTTTTTTGATGGGAGGAAAACATGAAGGTTACGAATGGAAAAGATGTGGCAAGGCTGCTGGTAGATGAATACTTGAACTGCCATCCCACCGGACACAAAAAATTTATGGAGTCCATGGCAAAAGAGCAGCAGGAAATAAAAGACAATTACACGTATCTTGGCTTTGCCTGGCTAAAAGGTCTTTCAGAGGTCAGATATTACGACCTTCGAAACGAAGCATCGAAACTGATGGCCGATGATCTGTGTCTGCATGTAAAGGAACAGCCAGAAAGGGTGCGCCTGGTGTATGAAGGTGCAGAGGAAATGGAGATCAATCCTTCAGATGAAGAGCAGATGGCAAAAATGTTTACCTGCTACCTGCTTGCAGGAAGTATGGACGGATATGGGGAATTTGTGGATTATGCCCTTGATACCCACCGGACACTGCAGCAGAACCTGACACGGTTTTTTGTGGAATGGTTTGCAAAAGCAGAAAAAGGCTCTGCATTTTTAAAACGGGCAAAGATGGTGTATTCCAGGTATTCCCTGCCATATATCTGAATTACGGAGGTATGTGATGGATAGAAAACTTCCGGATTGGTTAAAAGAGAGCAGGGAGGCAGAAAAACTGATCGCATGGCTGAAATCGCCGGATTGTGAAGTAAAAGAATTTTCCGGACAACTGTTTATAAAGGCAAGATATGGAAACTGTTTCTTTTTCTTTGACTGTTTAAAGGAAAACAGAAAAACAGACCGGAACTGGTGTGCCGTGATCCACATGCCGGAGTATTCCCTTTATGAAGCAGAAGATCTTTTTCTGAAGCCGATCGGGATACCGGATGATTTTGGTTTTCCTGTGCGTGAAGATCTGATCCCGAAACTGGAAACACAGATAAGCCGCATTGGAAAGAAACTTATCCGGGAACAATGGGATGAACTTTTGTTAAAAGGCGGGTATGCAGCTGCACAGATGATCCCGGAGATCAGCAGGGTTTATATCCAGCTAAATGCAGACCGTTTTATTAAAAAAGGAAAGCGGCCGGAGGATCTGATCTATCAGCCGCAGTTTCATTTTGCGGATATGAAGTGGGAATTTTCTGACTGGATGTTTCTGGAATATTTAAGCAACCCACAGCGGGCAGCAGAGCTTTTCGCCCAGAAGTGGCTGCTTGAAAAACTTCCGGAGATTTCAAAAAAGAAGATCTGTATCGGATGTATCCGGGAGGAAATGGAAGAAATGTTAAAAAAGACTGGGACAGGGCCGGAGGTAAGCCTTCCGCGTTCTGCTTAGTATAAAAAATGAAAAAATCAGGAGGAAACGAATAATATGGGTAAATACAATTACATGAATCTGAACCAGAAGATGATCAGGATCCGGAAGAAAGTGCCGAAGCTGATCCGCAAACGGTACAGTGAGGACGTTACTTATGATTTTGTAAAACTGGATGATATTTATGAATGCCTGACACCGGCCCTTAATAAATACGGGGTCGATTTTGACATCTTAAGTGAAAGGCCGACACAGATGGACGAACAGGGCAATTCCGTGTTTTTAAAGGAAATGGGAGCACTCTGGAGATATGAGGCTGATCTGGAGCTGTGCTGGACCAATGCAGACCGTCCGGGAGACAAGGTACGGAGCTTTTTGCATGTCATTGGAACCAATGAAGCACCGGATAAAGCAAAAGGTGCGGCATGGACGTATGGCCTGAAGTATTATTTCTTAAATAAATTCAACATCATGCAGGCATCTGGAATAGACGATCCGGACATGCGTGGGACGGAAAAAGAAGAAATGCCGAAGCAGGAAGCTTCCGTAAAACCGGAAAAGACAGAAAGAAAAGAAACCGCAGCAAAGCAGGAGCAAACGGAACCGGTCAGGGAAAAGAAAACGGACCGTAAAAAACTGCGTGATGGAAATGCCATATCAGAAGATCCTGTAAAAGTGGAATATGCAGTGACGGATACAGAAGAAAACCTTCCTGGACAGATGACTTTTGGAATGGAAGAAAGTGAAAGCGGACTGGAAAAATTTTCCGATGAAGAAACAAAAGCGGAAGATCCGGTTCAGACCGAGGAAATCTCCGTAGATGAGGAAATTACTGCCGAGACGGATGCAGACGGTTTCCGTGCAGTAGAAGAAACGGATGAAGTTCCATTTGATGAAGATGATGAGATTTCTTTTGATGCAGAAGAAGAGGAAGAAACACCAGAAGAGACTGCAGAGGAAGTGTTGGAGGATATGGCTCACGAAGAGGATGCAGAGGATGAAGTGAAATGGGCAGAAAAGGTTATCTGTAATTTTGGTGTCTATGCCGGGACCCCTCTTGGGGAAATGATGCAGGATGCCAGAGGTTACCAGACGATCAAATGGCTGGTACAGCGTTACAAAGGCCAGAATCAGGAAATACAGAAAGCTGCGAAGATCCTTTTGGATCATGAAAAGGAAATGCAAAAAGCAGCCTGAAAACAGAGAAACAGTTCGAGGTGGCTCCGGGAACGGGGCCATCTTTTATGAAAAGGAGGAAGGCATGTATGCCAGAGAATCGTTTACGATCGCAGAAGTAGCAGATCTTTTGTCAATCCGAAGACTGAGTGATTCTTACCAGGACGAATTTCCGGTGGAATGTCCTTTTTGCGGGGATTTAAGAGGAAAATGCAGTTTTTGCATCCGCAAAAATGGAGAACTGAAAAATGTTTACCATTGCTATCATTGCGGAGCATCCGGAAACATGCTGACACTGTATGCGGAACTATCCGGCATTTACGGGAGAAACCGGTATAAAGAAGCCTACCGGGAGATAAAGCAGGCACTTTCTTTTTCTGGAACGGATAAAAGGCAGCAGTCCACGACACGAAATGGGTTCGCTTCTATCGTTTCTAAAAAGAAACGCATTTCCCTTACGGAAGAGGAATGGGATTACCGGGACCATGTATATAAGGAAATGCTCACTTTTCTTAAGCTTAAGGAAACACACCGGAGGAACCTTCTCCTACGTGGGCTGACGTTAAATGAGGTCAGACAGATGGAAGAACGAGGTTTTTTAAGTACGGATGAGGAGAATTCCGTGGCCATTGCCAGAAAGCTCTTAAAAAAGGGATTTCGCCTGGATGGGGTTCCTGGATTTTTCATCAACCGGGATGGTGACTGGGAAGCTGCTTTTTATAGGAAGAATAACGGGTATCTTTGCCCGGTCCGGGATGGGAAGGAACGGATCATAGGATTCCAGATCCGGCTGGATGTTCCTTTAAAAGAACGGAAGTACCTCTGGTTTACCAGCAGCGGCTTAGAAAAAGGCACATCAAGCGGCAGCCCGGCAGGAATGTTTGGGAAAATAAAGGATGGCACGGTTTACGTAACAGAAGGGATCTTAAAGGCAGAGATCGCATGGATGTGTACAGGAAATCCTTATATTGGAGTCCCTGGAGTTTCCAATCATAAAGGACTGGAAACTGTCTTGCGAAAACTGAAAGAGCAGGGGTTAAAAAGAGTTTACGAATGTTACGACATGGATAAAATGATGGAATTGTCCTGTAAGCACGATGAAAAAAGTGCGTGCCGGCAATGTGAACATGGAATTCATCTGTATCATGGAGAATGCCCCAGAAAGCGCAGAAAGCGGGACATGATCCGAAAAGGCTGTATAAAACTATATGAGATCTGTGAGGAACTGAACGTATCCTGCAAAAGAGTCACCTGGGATACCGATGCATCCGGTACCTGGATGGAACACTACAAAGGCGTGGATGACTGGATCCTTCAAAAAGAGGAAAAAGAACACAGGAAGACGGCATAAAATGTTTGGTCAGATAAAAGGGAAACTGGAATTTTTTTCAGTTTCCTTTTTATCTGGCTGAAAAAGCCGGAAGAAAGGAGAAAGCGATGCAGATAAGAGACGGACCAAAAGAAAACTGCAGGGAAAAAAGCGATCATGAAAGGAGAACGTGCACTTGGAAAAAAACTGGAAGAAAAGATGGATGGCGGGTGCGATGGCTTTTGCTCTGTGCTGCACTACGCTCTTGCAGACGGGAGCTTCTGCAGTATCCGCCGCTGAGGTGGGAGGCGTTTCCGCACAGAGCGAGACGCAGATCGAGGTACAGACAGAAACACAGACAGAAACGCAGACGGAGAAAAGCGAGGAAGAACTGATCGAGGAAACCGTTGCTGATCCGGAACTTGCGCTTATGGTTACCGAAGGGGAAGCCTTTGATATCCAGAATGATTTTACAGGACTGAAACTCTCTGAAGGAGACCATGTGGAACTGAAAAAAGCAGCAATGGAAGACGGGACTGTATTTGATTATAACCATGCGGGAACCTATAAATGCGTATATCTTGTTACACCCGCATCCGGGGAAGCCTATCTGGTTGCCAGAAACATTACGGTGACACCAAGGGAAGCAGAAACAGACGGATCCAATGGCGGTCAGGAACAGGAAAGCGGCGATGACGAACCGGAGGCAGACCCCGTCCTCCCGACCATAAGCCCGGAAGATGCCCCGGAAACCCTGGAAGAGCCGGAAGAAACGGAGGAGCCAGAAGAAGAGGAAGCAGAAGAATTTTCCGATGAGGAACCAAAGGATGGAAGCCATCAGGTTGACATCGTACAGGGAAATGAATTCAATATTGAACTGGACCACGAGGACGGACGTTACCAGACGGGGGAGACGGTCAACTTTTCCGGTGATATCCCGCAGGGAAGCCTGATCGCAGTGGGAACAAGTCTTGTCGAAGCAAACCAGACAGAGAATACCGAAGATCTTCTGTATGCAGAAGTAAGCTACGATGAGGGAACAAATTCCTTCAGCTTTGAGATGCCGGAAGATGATGTTGCATTAAGTGTGGTATATGACCAGGCTGAGGGCGGTATTAGTACCATGGCAGCTTCCGATGGAGACTTGTGGGATGATTCAACAGACATTGAAGCTAATACCTATTACTATTATTCAGATGGAAAACTGCATCCTTTTGATTCTGTTATGGGACAGGGCGGAAATGATTCCTATAAGTATATCCGTTACAAAGCAGGCGGAAAGACTTATACCGTCTATGCATACTGCATGCAGCACAGTAAACAGTCCCCGCCAAGTGGAACGACTTATAAAAATATGGTCGAACTGGATGAGGGCGGCGATGACCGTTATTTAAGGAAGGCCATGTTTTACGGATATGGCGGTCCCGGATGGGGCGGCACATTCAACGGCTATAATATCAAATCCATCATGGAAAAATACGGCTGTTCCTCCGAGACCCGTGCAATGCAGCATTATCTGGTCGATTATTTATATGACGGGGAATCCGGATTTGGAGGATCCCTTTCGACAACTGCCAAAAACATGTTAAAAGAGATCAAGGCAGCCCTTGCAAAGATGCCGGATCCAACGACCATGGAGCTGACACCTGGGCTCAGTGCTTCTGCAAATGGAAACCAGAGCCCGACCTTCACATGGAAGGCAAACGCAGCTTTTGTGATCACGATCCATCTGGAAAACGGGGTCTCCCTTGTAAATGAGACGACAGGAAAAACCGGGACCGGAAATGTGAGCGTAAAGGGCGGTGAAAAATTCCATCTGGAAGCAACCACCCAGAATATTGGAAGCCTGAAAGGAAAATATGCGATCACATCCAACTATCCGCTTAATTTCCATGCCATGCTCTTAAAGCTGGCGAACAGCCAGGATATCGGCTTTGGATATTATACCGATACACTGGAGCTGAACCTGGAGGTAGACTGGCCGGATGAAGCAACGGTCAAGATCATCAAAAAAGATAAGGGAAGCAACGCGCTCCTTGCAGGTGCCGTTTACGGCATCTATGCAGATGAAGCCTGCACGAAACTTATCAAAAAAATGCCGGCAACAAATGCAAAAGGGGAATCCGAAGTAAAGATCACCAAAACACAGGATACCGTTTACCTTCGTGAGATCTCAGGCCCATCCGGATATGTGCTGGATACGAAAGCCTATGGGGTAAAACTGGTCGTGGGGCAGACCGCTTCCAAGAACTTAACGGATAAAGAGCAAAAAGGTGCACTCACCATTTATAAAGAAGGAGAAGTGCTTACTGGAGCGACCGTCACGGAAGATGGTGTGACCTTTGCCTACGAAAAACGGAAATTGAAAGGAGCCGTTTACAGTGTTTATGCAGGTGCAGATATCAAGGCGGCAGATGGCACCCTCATCTATAAAAAAGGTGCACTTGTCAAGGATAATCTGGTTACCGGAGATGACGGAAGCGTTACGTTAAAGGATCTCTATCTTGGCACCTACACAGTAACCGAGACGAAAGCTCCGGATAATTATGTATGCAAAGGAGAGTCTAAGACTGTTGAGCTTGTGTATGCAGGCCAGACCGTAGAAGTGCAGACTGTCAGTGCAACATTTTTAAATGAACGCCAGAAGGCTGCAGTCCGTGTGGAAAAGCAGGACGAAGAGACAAAAAATCCGCTCTCCGGAGGCATCTACGGGCTGTATGCAGCAGAAGATATCAAAGTTGATGGTAAGACCGTTGTTCCCAAAGGAACCCTGATCGAAAAAGCAACGACCGGAGCCGATGGAAAAGCTTCTTATAAAGCGGAACTTCCGATCAATTACAGCTACAGCATCCGGGAGATCCAGGCACCGGAACTTTACCTTAGAAACAGTGAGGATACTTACACCTTCACTTTTAAGTTCACCAATGATAAGGAAGAAAAGGTAAACTTTAGCCATACCTTTACAAATAAGCGTGTAAATGCAACAATCGACCTGGTAAAAGAAGACAGCGAGACAGGAAACAGCGCACAGGGAGATGCCGTATTTGAAGGAGCCATTTACGGGCTCTATGCAAGGGAAGACATTAACCATCCGGATGGCAGGAGCGGAGTCCTTTATAAAAAGGACGAACAGGTAGCTACCCTGACGACCGATAAAGAGGGAAAAGCAAGCGTAAGCAATCTGTATCTTGGAAAGTATTATTTGAAGGAGATCACGCCTCCAGTAGGTTATCTTCTGGACGAAGAGGAGCATGATGTAAACTGTAACTACGAAGGAGACCAGGTAGAGACGGTAAAACGAAATACCGTTTCCAAAGAAGACGTGATCAAACAGCCATTCCAGTTGATTAAAGCAGCGGATAATGATAAGACCGATGCGGACCTTTTAAAAGGTGCCGGATTCTCTGCTTATCTGATCAGCAGCCTGACTGTAAAGGACGATGGAAGCTATGACTTTACAAATGCGACCCCGATCGTTCTTACGGAAGATGGAAAAACAGAAATGTTTACCGATGAACGCGGCTATGCGTGCAGCATCCCGATTCCTTATGGACGCTACATTGTCCGTGAGACCACAACACCGCATAATTTCATGCCGGTAGATGATTTTATCGTAACCGTAACCGAGAACAGCAGCACACCGCAGGTATGGAGAGTCCTTTTGGACGATGAGTTCAAAGCAAAGCTTAAGATCGTGAAACAGGATGATGAGACCAAACAGCCGGTCCTCCTTGCCAATACAGAATTCAAAGTGTATGACCTGGATGCGAAAAAGTATGTGGAACAGGTAACGACCTATCCAAATACGGTTGTCCATAAATCCTATTTTACGGACGAAAATGGTTACCTGATCCTTCCGGAATCCTTAAAATGCGGAAATTACAGGATCGAGGAAGTGAGCGCGCCGGATGGCTACACCCAGAATACCCAGTATGTGGAGATCAAAGTTGATAAGAATACAGCTTATCAGATGGATTCTGTCAGCGGGGATGCCATCATTACCGTGACCTATGAAAACCATCCGGTCAAAGGTAAACTGGTGATCCATAAATCTGGTGAAACCTTAAAATCCTTTAAAAAGGATTTTGTATACGAAGAAACTTCCCTGGAAGGGGCAGAATTTGAAATCTACGCAGCAGAAGATATTTTCACACCGGATCATCAGGTGGACGAGCAGGGAAACCGTCACGTGATCTATGCAAAGGATACCCTGGTAAAAACAGTAACCACTAATAAAAATGGGGAAGCTGTTATCAAAGACCTTCCGCTTGGAAAATACCGTGTGAAAGAAACAAAAGCACCGGCCGGATTTGTCTTAAATCCAGACAGTCAGGAAGTATCCTTTATCTATAAGGATCAGAACACACCGGAGATCGAAGAAAAACTGGAATTTTCCAATGAACGCCAGAAAGTAGAGCTGAGTGTGGAAAAACAGGATGCCGAGATCGGAAAGGCTTTAAAAGGTGCAACCTTTGGATTATACAATAAAGAAGCAATTTCTTCCGGCGACAAGGTGGTCGTAAAAGCAGATACACTGCTTCAGGAAATCACAAGCAACGAAAAAGGTAAGGCAGCGTTTACGCTAGATCTTCCGCTTGGCAGATACTATGTGAAAGAGCTGCAGGCGCCGGCGGGTTATGTATCTTCCGATGAGATCCTGGAATTTGATGCCACATACCAGGGCCAGGACGTAAAAACGATCAAATTAAAATCCGTGAAGAAAAACCAGCCGACAACGGTAGAAGTAACAAAAGCAGATATCACGACCGGAACAGAACTTGACGGGGCTTCCATGAGTGTACTGGATAAGGACGGCAACGTGATCGATTCCTGGACATCCGTAAAGGATTCCCCACATGTGATCAAGCGACTTCAGGTTGGAAAAACTTACATTCTGCGTGAAGAGCTTGCACCATATGGCTACTTACGTGCAACAGACGTAGAGTTTACGATCTCTGATACTGCAGAAGTACAGAAAGTCAAAATGGAAGATGAAGTCCCGGTAGCAAGACTTCTGGTAAACAAGAAAGGGGAATTCTTAGACAGCGTATCCCTTCTTGACAATGCAAAAGGCATGATCGAGCACCTGTTCAACTATGTGACTGGAAACCTGACTGATGTAACCTTCAATGTTTACGCGGCAGAAGCCATCCGTGCAGCAGACGGGGTAAGTGCAGATTATTATGCGGCAGATGAACTGGTCGGCTCCATTACAACAGATGGAAATGGCATCGCCCAGATGGATAACCTCCCGCTTGGACGCTATTACATCGTGGAAAAAGAGACCTCACATGGCTACGTTCTGGATAATGAACCAAGATATGTGGATCTTACATACCGTGACCAGGATACACCTCTGGTTACTTATAGTGCCGACTGGCAGAATGCGCGCCAGAGGGTACAGGTGGAAGTCCTGAAAAAAGAAAAGGACAGTGACAAAGTACTTTCCGGGGCAATCTTTGGCCTCTATGCAGCAGACGACATCGTATCTTCAAAAGGAAAAGTACTCCTTGCGAAAGACACCCTGATCGAACTGAAGACCACAGATGAGGAGGGAAAGATCCAGTTTGTTGCAGATCTCCCGGTTGATAGCAGGTACTACATTAAGGAACTTGCCGCCCCGGATGGCTATGTGACAGACCAGGAACCGCAGAAATTCACTTTTGAGTACCAGGGCAGTGGAACCAGTGTTGCAGAGTATGCGTTCACCTTTGAAGATGAACAGACTACGGTAGAACTTTCCAAAGCAGACCTGACGGACAAAAAAGAACTTCCGGGAGCATCCTTAAAGGTAACAGATGAGGATGGAAATACGGTGGATGAATGGGTATCCAAAGAGGAAGCACATATCATCAAGGGCCTTATCGTAGGAAAGAAATACAAGATGACAGAAACAAAGCCGGCAGATGGTTATGTGACTGCGGAAAGTATTGAATTTACCGTCGAAAACACAAAAGAAGTACAGAAACACCAGATGCTTGATGATGTGACCAAAGTGGAAATCAGCAAGAAAGACATTACGGATTCCAGTGAGGTACCGGGAGCAAAACTGATCATCCTGGATAAAGATGGAAAGAAAGTTGAAAGCTGGACGTCCACGGATAAACCGCATATGGTCGAAAAACTTCCGGTAGGCGAATATACCCTTCGTGAAGAGCAGGCCCCGGATGGATACCTCATTGCGAAAGATGTGAAATTTACGGTAAAAGATACTGGAAAAGTCCAGAAAGTCAAAATGAAGGACGCACATCCGTATGGAAAACTGGTCATCAAAAAGACCGATTCCACCAGTAAGGCAGCCCTTTCAGGAGCAGAATTTGAACTGCGTGAAAAGGAAAGCGGAAAAGTCGTAGAAAAACTGGTAACGGATAAGACCGGAACAGCGAAAAGCGGCAAGATTCCGATTGCTACTTATAAAAATGGAAAAGTAGAGAAAACCGTGAAATATATCCTGGTAGAGACCAAAGCACCAAATGGTTATGAATTAAGCAGCAAAGAAGAAGAGATCCGCTTTGAATACAAAGACGGAAAAACCAAGGTGATCGAGATCGTAAAAGAGATCAAAAACACCAAATCCCCTTCCGGCAGCACACCGACAGGAAACAGCCCGAAAACAGGGGACAGCACCAACATCTGGCTTCCGATCCTTCTGGCAGTCCTTTCTGCCTGCGGCATTGGCGGCGTGATCTGGTATAAGAAGAAAAAAGGAAATTAAGGAATACGGTTCAGGGCTGCTCGATTTACCGGCAGCCCTTTTTCCAGGAAGAATAATCGGAGGTTTGTATGAGACACATAAAAGAAATCATGATCGTGGCAGTCTGCCTGATGGTACTCAGCTTTTGCGTATGTACCGGTTTTGGCATTTACTTTATGTACCGGGAAGGTGTGCAGGAATATGAAGACCTGCGTACATACGTCAAGGAAACAGATGAGGATGACCACACAGAAGGAACAGACGGAAGCGATGGGAAACAGACCGTGGTTGATTTTAGGGCATTGAAAAAGATCAATCCGGATATCGTTGCATGGATCCGGATCCCGGATACCAGCATTGATTACCCGGTAGTCCAGGGAAACGATGACTCCTATTACCTGACACATACTTTTAAAAAGGCAGAACATGTGGCAGGGGCCATTTTCCTGGATTCCGATAACAGTGTCGATTTTTCTGATGACAAGAACATCATTTATGGACACAATATGAAAGATGGCAGCATGTTTCGCGGACTTCGAAATTTCCTTGACGATGAATTCTTAAAAGAACACCATATCCTCTATCTGTATCTTCCGGATGAAGGGGTATGGATCTTTGTGATCGTAAAATGCGAGTATACACCGGCAGATGGAGATGCTTTTTTACTTGGAACGCAGGAAGAAGTTCCGACGCTTCTGCTTTCTACCTGTGGAACAGATGCCTCCAAACGTCTGGTCGTATGGTGTGAAAGGCAGGAAGAGAAAGGTGGGCAGATAGAATATTCTGACGAGGAAGCAGAAGTACAGGAAGCCGGGGATGATCTTGCTTTCTTAGATGGGGAGTTTGTGGAAAACGAAACCCATGATTTTATTTAAAAGTTTGCAGGAATTTAATAGACAATTTCTACAAAATATAACATATTAATTTTCAGGCTTTTCTGGATGGACAGGGACAATCATGGTCTATCCGGAAAGGCCTTTTTTTATTTCAGAAATGGCGTAAAATGGCACTTTGATGGAAATATGATTGCAGAAAAAAGAAGAAAGAAAAGTGATGTTAGTTACGACTACTTTTAAAATTGAGAAGAAAAATGTCGATTTTTCTCGAATTTTGTTTATAAAAATATATGACGTTTTCTGCTATTTCAAGACAAAATGATTGACAAAATATGGAAAAAAAGTTATGCTATAAGAAAGGTAATATTGTAGAGATTTTATATATGAGTGGTTCGACAAAGACTCATATATAGGAAGTTCGGTGAAAATCCGACACAGGAACGCTACTGTGATGAGCAAAAGCTACAAGTCAGGTCTATCCCTACGATATTGTGCATCAACCCTCGGTTTCAGGGCGGCACAGGTATTTTGTGACTGGGTCGTGCCATGCGTAGGGTGCGGCTTATTTTTTTACAAGAAAAACCGCACGTTACCATCACATCTCAGAACACCAGGATATTCCCAATACGGGAGAGGAGGAGAAAGGCAGGTCCAGACTCGTGATCTGTACGGGACAGAAACCGTTGTCCTAAGAAGGAACTACAAAAAAGAGTATCTGAAAAGAAAAGGAGAGAAAAAGGTATGAGCAAAAAATTCAAAAGATTATCAGCAGTCATTTTAGCAGTTGTTATGATGCTTGGTTCAACTGTAATGGCTTCCGCAGCAACAATGCATGTTTACATCAGAGAGTGGGAGCAGGGAACAAGTAGTAACACTTATTTAGGAACTCCAAAACCGATTTCAGGAATCACTAATCCGGTAGTTACTGTAACAGGTGTGGATTCAAATGGTACTTATAAAGATGCACTTTTATTAGCTGAGTCTAAAGGACAGCTGGAAACTTCTTGGAATACAAAATATCCAGAATATTTAACAGCACTTGCTGTTCCGGGATATGCTAAAACTAATGGTGGCGAAAATAAAAATCCACAGTATGATAGTGCAGGAAATATGATCCATGCTACATGGGAAGGCACTTCTTGGATGTGGTATCCAGGAAATGATGTTACTCTGAAAGATACTTCCTCATATCCACAGACAACTTTAGGTGGAACAAAAGTACCGTCAACAGATGAGTTCTCCATCGTACTGAGCTACGACACTACACGTTTTGATTGGTAATTGGTGGTATTTGGAGAAAAGTGCAATGAAAAAAAAATATTTGGTATATTGTTTAGCTTTGTCTATGGCTTTAAGTGTGCCCACTCCTATTTTTGCAGCAGAACAGATAGAAGTTGCTGAAAATAGTAATGTTGATTCGGAAAGTTGTGAAGAATCAGAAGAGATAATAGTTCCAGTTGATAGCGAAAATCTTGAAATCGAAGATGAATCAACAGAGGTTGGCTCTTTTACTGAAGATGTTGAGAACTCAAACAGTGCCGAAGATGATTCAGTAGTGCTTTTTAGTGATGGCAACGATTTTGCAGAGTTTACTGGTGATGAAGCGGAAACGGATGGATGGATACAATCTGAACAAGTAGAAGGATTAGCTTTTAAATATGATGCGAATAATCAAACGTTATATTTAAAAAGTGAAAAAGCTGTGGCATTGCCAGATTATAAGCAATCGGGATGGACTAGCGAATGGCGTAATAAATACGGAGCAGAGCTTAACAATGTAAAAACAATAGAGATTCAAGGGGAAATCACTCAAATCGGTGAATTCAATTTTAATAATGGCCGTGCAGGTGCATATGATAATTTGGAAACAGTAAAATTATCTCCTAGTGTTACAAAAATAGCTGCTTCCGCATTTGGAGAAGTTGCGACATTAAAAAGCATTAATTTGAATAAGGTCAAAGAGATTGGTACTGCTGCCTTTTGGAAAACTGGATTGGAAAATGTTACATTGGATGATGAAGAAACTATAATAGCAGATAATGCTTTTTCTGAATGTACGTCATTAACTTCAGTAACCGTAAAAGGAATTAAATCGTTAGGTATGAATGCGTATGATGGTTGTACATCATTAAGTACATTCAACTGTGAGGGCAATATTGAGAGCATTCCAATGAAATGTTTTCAAAACACAGGAATAACCGCTTTTGACTTTAAAAATGTATCTAGTGTTGGAAGAAATGCATTTAATAAGTCGAATTTGAAATCAGCTTGTTATGCTGGAACAAAAGAGCAATGGGATTCTATGATTCCGGCTGCAAATTGGTCAGGATCGACAATTCCAGCGGGAACTATTGTTCATTGCAAAGCAGATGCTATAGAATCAAAAGATGCAACTTGCACAGAAAACGGCTGGAAAGAAGTTGGTGTCTGCGAAGTATGCGGAGAACACTATTCTTATCCGACAGAGGAAAATGCGATTCCTGCTACTGGTCATACATGGTCCGAGGATTATGTGGTAGATAAAGCAGCAACCTGCACAGAAGCTGGTGAAAAGAGCAAACACTGTACAGCCTGTGATGCCAAAGAGGATGTACAGGAGATTCCGGCACTTGGACATGATTTTGTTTCCAAAGTAACCAAGAAAGCAACCTGTACAGCAGATGGTACTCTTACTTATACCTGCAGCAGATGCAACGAAACAAAGACCGAAACTATTAAAGCGACAGGCCATAAGTGGAGCAACTGGAAAAGAACAACAGCAGCTACAGTATTTAAACCAGAAGTTCAGACCAGAAAATGCTCTGCATGCAATAAGAGTGAAACCAGAAATATAGGCAAAAAGCTTGCACCGAAAGCAACTCTTAATGCCTCTACTGTAACCTTAAAAGTAAAACAGTCTACTTCCAGACTTAAAGTTACCAGACTTGCAAAAGGTGATTCTGTAAAATCCTGGAAATCTTCCAATAGCAAGATCTTCACAGTAAGAGGCAAGTCTAACGGAACTTGCAAGATCACTGGTAAAAAGAGGGGAACTGCGAAACTGCAGATTACCTTTGCCAGTGGACTGAAGAAGACCGTTAAGGTAAGAGTTCAGACAGCAGCAGTAAAAACCTCAAAAATCACAGTATCCAAAAATGTAACTGTTCGGAAAGGAAAGAGAGTGACACTGAAGCCAGTCGTAACTCCATTCACATCCCGTCAGAAGGTTACTTATACAAGTTCCAACAAAAAGATTGCAACCGTTTCTTCCAAGGGCGTTGTAACTGGAAAGAAAAAAGGTACTGTAAAAATAACAGTAAAATCCGGATCTAAATCCGTTAAAGTGACTGTCAAGGTAAAATAATTAAGAGTTGAAGAGCTCTTCTTCCGTGAGGAAGAGGAGCTTTTTTTTAAGGAGGGACAAAATGAAAAAAACAAAGTTGTGGAAAAGGATAGCTGGATGGCTGCTTGTTTTTCTTCTTGCATTACAGCTCCCTGTAAATGCCTTTGCGGGAGAATGGGTGGATAATACGCCATATTTATCTGAAGAAAATTTTACAGATGAGCAGGATATTTCAGAAGAAAGTGATTCATCAGGTGATCAAACCGATGTAGAAGAAGCATCAGATTCGAAAGACCAGATTGATATCGAGGAAGAGATTCCAACGGAAGATTCGTTTGACGTAGGAGAGGAAACTGATACCAGTTCTGATCTTGATATGGAAGAATCTGGCGTAAGTGAATTTACAGATGAAGATGAATTCACGGATGGAAGTACTGCACTTTTCAGTGATGGAACAGACCAGTCCGAAGATGGTACTGCAAAAGAAGAAATACAGGTAACTGTCAGTATCAGCAAAGATGGAAAATTTCTTAATGATAAAGACGGAAATCCAATGGCAGGACGCACCGTGACCTTAACTGGTCAGTCTTCTTATACCATGGACGATGCTTTGAAAGCAGCACATGACTTGTATTACCCAGGTGGAGCAGAAGCTGGGTATGATTACCACGCGGATGACGCAGGTATATTTGATGGCGTGATTTATCGGTTATGGGGATATGACAAAAAGAATGTACCATATATTAAGTCTTCGTTAAATCGTAACAGTGCCAATTATGGTTCTGCGCTTGGAAGAACTGTAGAAAATGGTGACGAAATGCATTTTTTTATCCAACAGAAAAATGGCCAGGATAAACTTGCATTTTTTACAGAAGAAGAACAGACAGTTACAGAAGGACAGCCGATCGTTCTCAGACTCAGACAGGAAGATGATGCCGGACGTGCATATTCAAACTGCGAGGGAGCGTCTATCTATATAGATGGAAAAAAGCAGGAAAACATTATAACAGATGCAGAGGGAAAAGTAACACTTCCAGTGCTGGAAGCAAGAGAAACTCCCTACTTTATTACAGCAGAAAAACAAATCAATAATAATGGGACAGAGAGTACTGCGATTTCAGCAGCATATGCAAACGTCACAGTTGTTCCTGATGAGGGTGATAAAGGCGATTATATCAACGGCGTTGAACTTTGCATTAAAAAAAGTGAAACTGAGGTAAAAGAGGAATCAGTCAACACTTTTGATGGGACACAAGCATTTAACTTTCCAACAGGATTCAGTCATGGCGAGTTTTATGTAAATGTAAGTACAATGGAAAGCATTCCAGAGGGTTGTACTTTATATGCAGTTTACACCAGTCCATTGGATGATACAGTAAAAAGAGTGAAATTGTCACAGGATTCCTCAACTCTATTAAAAAATACGAGTGTGAAATATTCTTCAAAAGCAATTCTTTCTATTGGCTTTGAAGTAAGAAAGAATGGAAATATTTTACAATCTGTTGAAGTTCCGATACATTATAAAGCACGTTTAAATGAGCTGACAGTCAGTGATTCCTGGGGACACGAACTTTCTACAGGATTGCAGGATACTACAGAAAGTCAAAACCTCGAGGTGACTGTACCGAAAAATACGGAATATATTGACATTGCCGGAAGTGACAATGACTGCTATGGCTCAATTGCGGAAAATCCGGAATTGATTGCGATGGATGGTGTTGAACTTACTCAAAGACCACTTGGTGGGGCTTTGCGGTTCACGCCTGATTGGAATAGTCATTCGGAGTATACAGCTGTCATAACATTAAAAAAAGATGATGCAAAGTATGTTTCAGAAGATACAGTATATACGCTTACCATAAAGTCGGGGGAAATTGACTATACTCCAATACTTACTGATAACAGGGAGCCAAATGGAGTAGGGATTATGCAAGGCGAGAAAGCTGAGCCGTTTATAGTGCAAGCTTCTGTTTTACAGGAAAATGAAGGAAAACTTTCTTATCAATGGTATGTAAGTTCAAGTGCAAGTTCGGATATTAAAGATTATGATAAAATAGAGAATGCAGTTGAAAATTCATACACAATAAATACAACTCAGCCACAGTATTCTAGATACTATAGATGCCTTGTTTCTTATGAAATAAATACACATCTTTATACTGCGACAAGTAACGTTTTTTCAGCAAGAGTATACCCACATGTAGCAGATAAGCCTGTAATACTCCAACAGCCTAAAGACACAACCTATGTCAAGGGAATCCCTATTACAGAAAAATTGGAAATAGTTGTACAAAAATCTAACGAGTTTGGCGTTAAAACAGAGTATCAGTGGTATCAAAATAGAGTAAATTCAACGCAAGATGGAATATTAATATCTGGAGCGACTGAAAATACATATAGTCCAGAAATAAAAGAAACAGGAATAACTTACTATTACTGTAAAGTAAAAACAAATATTCTAGCATATATAAATGGTGATGGTGTAAAGATATCGAGTGAAGAGATCTGTTCGGATATTGCCTGTGTCACCGTCACAGAAGCTCCTCTCCCATGGGAGGGAAACGGAAGTGAAAGCTCTCCATATCTCCTTAAGACAGCTTCAGATGTAGAAGCACTGCGGGACAAAGTAAATACAGAGGGATTTTCCTTTGAAAATACATACTTCCAGCTTACGGAAGACATCACCCTGCCAACTGGATGGAAGCCTATCGGTGTGACTAAGGATGGAAGGAAAGACCTGAAAAATGGCGAGAACCTTAATGCATTCAGCGGTATTTTTGATGGAAATAACCATACTGTAACAGTACCGGAGGGCGGGCTGCCTCTCTTTGGTTATGTCCGTAATACAAGGATCCGTAACCTGAACATCTATGGAAAGAAGATTGCCGGTTATGGCCTTGTCAATAACTTTGAAGGTGTGGGACTTTCCGGAATGGCAGTTGAGATCGACAATGTTACCCTGAAAAGTGGTTCCAGTACCCTGAAATCCGGCCTTCTGGGTGCTAATAAGACGATGAGCCCTTATGCCGGATGTTCTTCAGCCTTTGAGGCAACGGTACGGAACTGTACGATTGAGAAAGATGTTGTCATCGGATATGACAGAAATGAGAATGAGATCGGGGCCATTGCCGGACGTATGCAGGGTACAGTAGAAAACTGTGTAAGTTATGCGATCGTTTACGGAACCAGTTATGTAGGCGGTATTATCGGAACCAGGGACAATGCCATGGGCAACTGCTCTGTGATCGGCTGTAAATTTTATGGCACCGTAGAGGCTTCTGGTGAAGTGGCTGGTGGTATTGCAGGTGGCGGTTATGACAATTCCACAGCCCCGAACGGATGCAAGATAACTATCAACAGCTGCAGTTCAGAGGGAAGCATCACCGGTTCTGACAAGGTGGGAGGAATCCTTGGTGGAGACCTCTATGTGGCACAGACCTGGAACAACTGCACTTATACCTTTAAGAACAATTCCTTTACAGGAAAGGTACAGGCAACAAAGGCAGACGCAGCATATGTAGGAGGTATCATTGGTTTTTATAACAGCCTGAACCGGATCGATGACATCACCAACAATTATTATGCAAAAGACTGCGGGGCAGATAAAGGGATCGGTTTTGTAAGATACATTGATACCAGTTGTCTGACCCATGAGACGGCAAGCGGAGCCACTTATGTCAATACAGAAAAAGAAACCACCAGCTGCCCGAAGGTGGAAGGCTGCGGATGGCAGACCGGATATAACCGGACGGATGATCCACTGGGGGCAGACCAGGAAAAACTGGTCTCTACAGAAGGCCTGCGTGTATATGTGGATTCCCTGGAGCTGACTGGTGATTACCGGACAGAGTTTTACCTTGGGGAGGACCTGGATCTCAGTGGAATGAAAGTGGTTGCTGTGATCAGTGACGGAACCAGACAGGAGCTTTCGCTGACAGATCTTACCATAGAGGGATATAACAAGGATAAACGTGGGGAACAGAAACTGAAAATTTCCTATAAGGAAGCATTCGTGGAACTGACCGTTAAGGTATTGAAAAAAGATGCCGGTACGATCACGGTAAGCTTTACGCTTCTCGGAGACTCTGTTCATGGCAGTGCAAAGGAGGATCAGGAACACACCCTGCGAAAAGGAAATCTGGATACCTGGATCGCAGCAAAAGATTACACGATCGATGGAAATGCCAACGTCCTGGAACTCTTAAAAGAAGTGCTGTCCAAAAATGGAATGAGCTGCCGCACATTAAGGGATGAGACCTACATTGCCGGAATCACGAAGGATGGTCAGGAGCTTGCAGAATTTTCCAATGGACAGAACTCCGGCTGGATGTATACCTTAAACGGAATCCATCCGGACCTTGGCGTGAAAGAGCAGTACCTGGAAGACGGGGATGAGATCATCTTCCATTATACGGATGATTATACCCTGGAGCATGACCATGTATGGGACAGCAAATGGACATCTGATAAGACCGCTCACTGGCATGAGTGTGTTGCCATGTACGGAAAATGTGACATCACGGATAATACGAAAAAGGGTGGCTACCAGAAACATTCCTATGGAAAAGGAAAGCAGATCAAGGCTGCTACTTATAAGACGACCGGACTGATGAGATATACCTGTCAGGTCTGCGGATACGAAAAGACGGAAACTATTCCAGTGATCGCACATACGCATAAATACACCTGGAAAACTACGGCAAAAGCTACCGTATTCCGTCCGGCGAAGCAGGAAGGAACCTGTTCCCTCTGCGGTAAAAAACAGACACGGAACTATGGAAGCAAATTAAAGGCAACTATAAAACTGAACGTATCCTCCATTACCCTGCGGCGGAAACAGGCCACCACAAAGGTGAAGGTTTCCATGGCATACGGGGATTCCATAAAGTCCTGGGCTTCCAGCAACAAAAAGATCGTGACCGTTGATAAGAACGGAAAGATCAAAGCCGGAACCAAAACAGGAACGGCAAAGATCACCGTTACCTTAAAGAGTGGAAAGAAAGCGACTCTGAAAGTAAAAGTCCAGACTGCAAAGGTAAAGACTACGAAGATCAGCGGCCTCAAGAAAAAACTGACCATCAAGAAAGGAAAGAGTGTTACTTTAAAACCAGTGGTCAGCCCGATCACTTCCCAGGAGAAAGTGACCTACCGTTCTTCCAACAAGAAGATTGCAACAGTCAGCTCGAAGGGCGTGGTTAAAGGCCGGAGAAAAGGAACCGTTACCATCACAGTAAGATCTGGAAAGGTGACAAAAAAGATAAAAATTACAGTTAAGTAAACAGAGTAAGGGTGTAAAAGGTATCAAAAAGCAAATAGTGTTTTTGGTACCTTTTCATCCGATAGAGGATAATTATGAAGCAACTGAAAAAAATATATTGGAAACGGATCGGGGTAATAGGAATCAGCTGTTTTATGCTTTTGTTGAGCTGTCTCCTTACGGGCTGTGGAATCGGAAAAGGGGATTCCGGAAAACCTGCTGCCTGTACCATTTCGATAGACTGCCAGACGATCCTTGACAATATCGGTGATCTAAAAGAAACCAAAAAAGAATTTGTCCCGGAAGACGGCTGGATACTTCCGGAAATGGAAGTTAAATTTACTACGGGCGATACCGTATTTGACATCTTAAAAAAGATCTGTGGGGAAAAGAACATCCAGCTTTCTTCCAAATATACCCCGTTATATAAAAGCTATTATGTGGAAGGCATCAATCAGCTTTATGAATTTGACTGCGGAAAAAATTCTGGCTGGATGTACAGTGTAAATGGAGAGTTCCCGAATTATGGGGCTTCCAGTTATAAGCCCAAAGATGGGGATAAGATTGAATGGAAGTATACCTGCAATCTTGGAAGTGATGTTGGAAACCCATACAAAGATAAGAAGTAAAGAAATTGTGAAAAATAGTTAAACTGGTATGAGATAAAGACCAGAAACATTGGCGAACATTGACAGAAATAAGGCGTATCGTTATAATTAGAATAACAAAAAAATTGAGCGTGGTTCGGCTGATGGCAGCCGATTTAAGGAAATCCGGTGCGATTCCGGAGCTGCTTTTCCCTGTGTGAAATGTATCGAATGAAAAACGCCTTATGAAAACATTTTGAGCCAGTATATCCAACACGTCAGGCAAAGAATACAAACATGTAAAAGATATACAGTTTTTATTATCCGAACGTTGGAAAGGAGATCATATGCGCTCACAAAATGATAAAGCAACATGGAGTATACTGCGATTTGATCATCGTACATTTACGGCACAGCTTGCCAGCATGCAAAGAAACAAACAGGTAGCAGCAATTCCTGAAAAATATATTTATATTGATGATTGCTGTTATAAGGGCAACGGGAAAATAAAAGAGATAATCCTGCCATCCGGCTGCAGAATCATAGGAAAGGAAGCTTTTGCAAGCTGCCAGCTCCGTAAGCCCGTTGTATTCCCACAGACCGTTAAAGAAATCAAAGAGAGTGCTTTTTCGGAAAATCATTCTCTCAGAGAAGTAACATTTCCGGCATCTTTGGAAATTTTGGGAGATTATAGTTATAAAGGATGCACAGCCCTTAAAAAGGTAGCATTTGAAACCAGTTCAGAATGCCGCAGGATTCCGGAGTGCTGTTTCCATTCCTGCACGCAGTTAAGTAAAGTGGTATTCCCGGAGCATTTAAAGAGTATAGGAAGAAGAGCTTTTTACCGCTGTAAGGAATTAAAGGAGATCACGCTGCCGGATACACTGGAAGAAATTGGTATGGAAGCCTTTTACTTCTGTGGCTTTGAAACCATAGTCTTACCAAAAGAAATTAAAAAATTAGATCAGAGGGCCTTTTTCGGATGTAAGAAATTGAAAGAGGTATATATTCCGGAAAATATCATGTATCTTGGAGAGGAAGTCTTTCATGGATGCAACCGGCTGGAATATCTGGAGATACATCATGATCCTGAGCATATTGGCTCAAAGATCGTGAACAAAAACTGCACGATACGTTGCAAAAAGGGAAGCAAAGTGGATTTGTACTGTGAAGAGCAGGGATTAAAGAGGGAGTACATTTAAACGTGTTATCAACAAATAAGACCGAGAAAAGAAACAGACAGCCTGCGGATCAATCCATCATTGATGCTTTTTCCACATGCCATCCATTTTTGAATTTTTTTTATTTTGCTGTAGTACTGTTATTTACTATGTTTAATCAGCATCCCGTCTTTATCTGCATTTCTTATGCGGGTGCTTTGTCTTATTCCATCTTTCTGCTTGGAGGAAAAAGGACACTTAGGCAAAGCTTTCTCTTTACCCTTCCCAGTCTTTTGATCGTGGCTCTTCTGAATCCACTTTTCAATCATTATGGGGTCACGATGCTATATTATGTAGAAAGCAGTGGAAACTGGATCACTTTGGAGGCCTTAGTCTATGGAGTAGTCCTTGGAGCGGTCATGTTCGTAGTGATCCAGTGGTTTTCCTGTTATAATAAAGTTATGACAAGTGATAAATTTATTTACCTGTTTGGAAGGCTGATACCGGCCCTTTCTCTAATCCTTTCCATGGCACTTCGCTTTGTCCCCAGATTTACGGGGCAGCTGAAAGTGATCCGGAACGGTCAGAAATCCATGGGAAGGGATGTTTCAGAGGGCAGTCTTTTTAACCGCATCCGTGCGGGATTTAACATGCTGTCGATACTGGTCACATGGGCTTTGGAAAATGCCATAGAGACTTCGGATTCCATGCGGAGCAGGGGATATGGATTAAAAGGAAGGACTGCTTTTTCCATTTACAAGTTTACGAAGAAGGATAAGGGGCTTCTGGCAGTGATGGCAGCTTTATTCCTTGTATTTGCCACTGGCTGTATGAATGGGGCTTCTTATGCAAGTTATGATCCCCGTATTTTACTTGCTGGTTTTACCATTCAGGGGCATCAGGCTCCGGTATCTGTTCCAGTAGTTGAAGCAATGCTTACATACATCTGTTTCGCATGTTTTTGTTTCCTTCCGGTGATCCTGGATGTGACGGAGACCATCCGTTTTGCCAGAAGCCGGAAGCATTGTGAAACAGATCTGGATATGACTTACAAAAAAATCTACGAAACTCTGGAACAGGAAGGATAATGATTATGAATCTTGTAGAAGTAAAGGAGTTTAGCTTCGCATACCCGGAATGTTCCAGGAAGGTTCTGGACCATGCGAATCTGAAAATAGAAGAAGGAACGTTAAATGTGATCTGCGGACGGAGCGGATGCGGCAAAAGCACGCTGTTGCGCCAGTTAAAAACCGTGCTGGCCCCGGTTGGAAAGTCAGAGGGAGAAATCTTTTACCGGGGGATGCCGCTTTCGGGGATCGATCACCGGACACAGAGCCAGGAGATCGGTTTTGTCATGCAGAACCCGGATAATCAGATCGTAACGGATAAAGTCTGGCATGAGCTTTCTTTTGGACTGGAAAGCCTGGGATATGACAATGCGACCATCCGGCTGCGGGTTGCGGAGATGGCCAGCTATTTTGGTATCCATCAGTGGTTTTATAAAAATGTCTCAGAGCTGTCAGGAGGGCAGAAGCAGATCTTAAACCTGGCTGCGATCATGGCAATGCATCCATCCCTTTTAATACTGGATGAGCCTACGTCTCAGCTGGATCCCATCGCTGCTTCTGATTTTCTGGAAACCGTAAAAAAGATTAATCGTGATATTGGAACAACGGTGCTCCTTACGGAACACCGGCTTCAGGATATCATCCCTTATGCGGATAGGGTATTTGTCATGGATAAGGGGAATGTTTATCTGGAAGGAACTCCCAGGGAAATCGGGGTAAAATTAAAGGAACAAAAACATGGCATGTTTCTTTCCATGCCGATTCCTATGCAGATTTATGGTGAGACAGACAGTCAGGCAACCTGTCCGCTGACAGTCAGTGAGGGAAGACAGTGGCTCTCCCGTTACTGTAACGAAAAAGGAATTGCTTCGGATAGTCAGCGAAAGAGCGAAAGCACTGAAAAAGTCAGATACACAAAAACAGATAGTTCGAAGAAAGAATTGTCCATTCAGGTGAAAGATGCCTGGTTCCGGTATGAAAAGGACAGCCCGGATGTTGTCCGGGATCTTTCCCTGGAGGTAAAAAAAGGAGAGTTCTATGCACTGGTAGGTGGAAACGGTACGGGAAAGAGCACTACGCTGTCTCTTTTAAGCCGGGTGCGATGTCCATACCGTGGGAAGATACTTCTGGAAGGGCGGGATATCCGTTCGTATAAAGACCGGGATCTGTATTGCGGGCTTTTGGGAGTCATGCCGCAGAACCCACAGAGCATTTTCTTAAAGAAAACAGTCCTGGAAGATCTGTATTCTGTGATTGGGGGCAGGAGAGAAAAAATGTCTTCGGAATATCAGATCCATATGAAAAAAGAAAAGGCTATAGAAGGGATCGTAAGCCTTACCAGGCTGGAAGGGCTTCTGGAAAGACATCCTTATGATCTGAGTGGCGGGGAACAGCAGAGGCTGGCACTTGCCAAAGTCCTTTTGCTTCGTCCGAGGATTCTCCTGATGGATGAACCTACGAAGGGAATGGATGCAGAATATAAAGAAGAGATCGGAAAGATCTTAACCCGGCTGAAACAGCATGGCCTGACGATCTTTATGATCTCCCATGACGTGGAATTTGTTGCAGAGTATGCGGACAGGGTAGGCCTGTTTTTTGAGGGAAACATCGTTACCAGCCAGAATACCCGGGAGTTTTTTGCCGGAAATAATTTCTACACAACTGCAGCAAACCGGATGGCAAGGCATTTGTTTCCGGAAGCTGTGACCGGAAAGGATGTGGTTACGTGCTTACAGAGCAGCAACTGGACCAGTTTATAGATGAATTCTGGGAAGACACCCCAAATGAAGCACAGGAAGAGGAAACGGCAGAAGATCTGGAAGAATATACCCTTCCCTCCGATGGGATGATCATCCGGCAGATGGAAAAGAAGGGGAAAGTGAACCGGAGGACCTGGTTTGCCCTTGCTCTGATGCTTTTGGTCGTACCACTGCTTTTGTATCTGTCAGTCCGGTTTTTCCATGGAAGGAAATATCTGATATGCAGCCTGATTGTGATCGTGGCTGCAATGCTCCCGTTTTTTATGATGTTTGAAGGACGCAAACCAAAAGCACGGGAAATCATGGTGATCTCTGTCCTTGCAGCGATCGGTGTCGCAGGGAGGGCAGCCTTCTTTATGGTCCCCAGTTTCAAACCGGTAGCTGCTATTGTGATCCTTACCGGTGTGTCTTTTGGGGGAGAGGCGGGGTTTCTCGTTGGCTGTCTTATCATGATGTTATCCAACATGTTTATGGGACAGGGTCCCTGGACACCATGGCAGATGTTCTCTTTTGGCATCATCGGGTTCCTGGCAGGAATTCTTTACCAGAAAGGAATCTTAAAAGCAAGGAAGCGGGATCTTTGTATCTATGGATTTTTAAGTGTGGTGCTCATCTATGGTGGGATCATGAATCCGGCAAGTATCTTAATGTCTTACGGATACATCACACCGGCCAGCCTGGTTGCTTTTTACATTTCAGGGATCCCGGTGGATTTGGTGCATGCACTGTCAACTGTGATCTTTTTATGGTTTTTGAGCAGGCCGCTTCTTGAAAAACTGGAACGCATTAAGAAAAAATACGGGCTGATTGAGTCCGGGAAAGAGGAAATGCTTTGATCTATGTCAGCCATTTGCTTTGCGATGAAGATATGAAAGAAATCTGCTGTCAGTACGGGACCGGGGTGGAGAGCATTGAGTTTTCCATTTCCGACAATCTGGACCAGCTGGAAAGAAAAATAGAACGGTATCAAAAAAGGCTGGGGCAGATGGGAAATCCGCCACTTACCCTGCATGGGCCTTTCCTGGATTTAAACCCGGCATCTTTTGACAGCCAGATAAGGAAAGTGACCATGGAACGGTTTGACCAGTGTTACCAGGCAGGAATCCGCCTTGGAGCAAAAAAGATCGTATATCATTCAGGGATGATCCCTACGGTATATTTCCGGGAAGGCTGGGCAGAGCAGACGGGCCGGTTTTTCCGGGAGTTTTTAAAAGACCGGGAAGGCCCTGAGATCGTCATGGAAAATGTCCTGGATGAAGACTGGCGGCTTCTTTTAGATGTATACAACTTCGTGGATCATCCAAACTTTAAGCTGTGTCTGGATATGGGGCACGCACACTGCTATTCGGAAATTTCGGTCCTCGAATGGGCGAAGGAACTTGCTCCATATGTCGGACATGTCCATATCCATGACAATGCAGGGGACAGGGACTCCCATTTGGGCTTAGGAAAGGGCACAATTCCATGGGAAAAGGTTTTAAAACTTCTTCCCTGCACAAAGGAACGGACCTGGACGATAGAATGTTCCAATAAAGAAGATGTGATTCTTTGCATAAAACAGATAAACGAAAAAATGAGGGGGAAATTATGAACAGACTAAAAAAAAGGACATGCCAGTTTCTGGTGTTAGTTACCACAGCGGGGCTTTTGACAGGCTGTGGGGGCGGAACCCCAAAACTGGAAGATGCACTGAAAAAAACAGCTGCTTATGAACAGAAAACCGTAACATCACCGGCATCGGATACCTTGGGCGGGGAATGGACGGTGATCGCACTTGCCCGTTCGGGAGAAACGGTGGATGAGAACTATTTCGAAAAATATCGTGCCAATCTTGAAAAACGGGTCAAAGACCAGGAAGGCGTGCTCAGTGATAACCGTTATACGGAGTATTCCAGGGCAGTCATGGCATTGAAATCCATAGGAAAGGATCCAACGGATATTGGCGGTTACGATATTGAAAAGCCGCTGGAAGATTTTGATGCAGTGGTCTCCCAGGGATTAAACGGTGCCATTTATGCACTGATCGCCTTAAATGCCGATGACCCGGATTCCAATAAAGACGGGGAGCTGGAACAGAAATACCTGGATTACATACTGGAGAGGGAAAAAGCAGATGGCGGATTTTCCCTGGATGATAACGCAGAAGACGGGGATGTGGATCTGACCGCCATGACACTGCAGAGCCTGGAACCGTACCAGGATGAAGAAGATGTAAAGGAAGTCATTGACAAGGGTGTGGAATTTCTGGCAGATATACAGGACGATGATGGCGGTTATACCGCATTTGGCGCAAAGAGCTCGGAATCCATTTCCCAGACCGTGATCGCCCTCAGTGCGGTAGGCGTAGACTGCAATGAGGATGAACGCTTCCAGAAAGATGGAAAAGGCCTGTATGATACCCTGATGACTTTTTATCAGAAGGATGGAAGTTTTAAACATACCCTGGACGGGGAAAGCAACCCCATGGCAACAGACCAGGGATTCTGTGCACTGGTGGCTTACCAGCGTTACCAGGATAAGGAAAACAGTTTTTTTAATATGACAGACCACAGATAAGGATGGAGGAAAAAATGCCGCAGAAAATAACAGAACTTCAGAATCAGCTGGAGAAAATCATTAAAGGAAAAAAAGATATCACAGATAAGATCCTCATGGCAGTGCTCGCAAAGGGACATGTCCTTCTGGAAGATGTTCCTGGTGTCGGTAAGACGACGACCGCACTGGCACTGAGCCGTCTCATGGGAATGGAATTTAACCGTATCCAGTTCACCCCGGATGTTGTCCCTTCCGATGTGACCGGATTTACCATGTATGACAAACAGAGCGGACAGTTTTCCTATCGTGCCGGGGCTGTCATGTGCAACCTTTTGCTGGCAGATGAGATCAACCGTACTTCCAGCAAGACCCAGTCCGCCCTTCTGGAAGTAATGGAAGAAGGAAAGGTGACGGTAGACGGGGAAAACCATTGTGTGCCATCCCCGTTTGTAGTCATTGCGACAGAAAACCCGGTGGGGTCTTCCGGTACGCAGCTCCTTCCGGAATCACAGCTTGACCGTTTTATGATCAGTGTCAGCATGGGGTACCCGGATCATCAGAGCCTGGTGGAACTGTTACGGGACAGACAGAGGGAAAATCCCCTGGAAAATGCAAAGACCGTAGTTACCCGGGATGAGGTGCTGAAACTCCAGAAAGAGGTACAGGAGATCTATGTAGCAGACCAGGTGCTCGACTATGTGGCAGACCTTGCGGAAGCTACGAGAAATCATGAACTGATCACACTGGGATTAAGCCCGCGTGGAACCCTGGCACTGGTAAGGATGGCAAAAGCAGCTGCCTATATGAAAGAAAGGGATTATGTTATTCCAAAGGACGTACAGGATGTCTTTAAGGACGTTGCGGCACACAGGATGATTCTGGATTCCAAGGCGAGGTATCAGGAAAAATCTGCCCGTGAGATCCTTTCTGAGATCCTGTCAGAAGTGCCGGAACCGAAGGTGGAAGGATGATAAAGGACAGGATCCTGTGGCTTTTGTGGCTGGTCTGCATGGCAGGAGCAGCAGTAATTACAGGCACATGGCTTTTTGCAGCGGTTCTTTTGCTCACCGTTCTTATTTTGATCTTTTCTGCAGGGAGTGTGGTTTTGTCCGGAAAAAAAGCCGTTATCAAACTGCATCTCCCAAAGGCATCAGAGAGAATGGAGTGTTTCCATGGAAAAATGTATTTGGAAAATCAGTCTGCATGGCCGGTATTTGGCGGAGCAGGAGTGCTCCGGTGGGAAAATCTTTTTACCGGGGAAAAAGGGGTGATCCCGATTTCCTTTTCCCTGGGAGGAAAGGAAAAGCAGGTCATTGAATTTGAGGCTGGAAGCAATTGGTGCGGCTGTATCAGATTTTGTTTTTCTGACTGGAAATGCCAGGATTTTTTTCGTGTCTTTTCTTTAAAAAGGAAGGCTGATACATGCGCTTATACCGTTGTAATGCCGGAAAGACAAAAAGGTGAGCTTTCCCTTTTTACAAGGGAAGGATTCGACATGGAAAGTTTCCGCTATTCCGGAAGCCGCCCGGGGGATGATCCGGGAGAAACTTATGACATCCGGGAATATCGTTCCGGTGACAGTATCCGGCAGATCCACTGGAAGTTGTCCGGAAAGCTGGATGACATTATGATCCGGGAAAAAAGCTTCCCGGTGGATGATACGGTACTGATTCTGGCAGAAGCATTTCAGGCAGACCGGGATCCGCAGCGTGCGGAAACGGTGGCAGAAGTCTTTTCAGCAGTCCTTCAGAGCTTTATGGAAAAGAAGATCTCCTGCCAGGCCGGAGTCTATGACCACAGCACTGGGAAGTTCCGGCTGGAGAAGATCCGTACAGAAGAGGACCGCGAAAACATCCTGTACCGCTTCCTGCGTTATGGAAGTGATGCAAAAACGCCGGTCACAGTACGGGAATATCTGAAAGACCCGGGAATACAGAATTTTGCAAACTATGTATATATAACCGGCGACCCGCAGGACAAAGAAGCAGAACTCCTGGCAGCAAAGGGAGAAGTGACGATCGTAGGATGCGGCACAGGCGGCAGAGACAGTGGAGGAGAACAGGTATTATGGAAATACGGATCACAGAATCCAAAAGACAGTCAAAAACAGCATATGGAAAACAACTGTCCGGTATCCTGCTGGAAACTGCACTGATCTGGCTTAGTGCAGGCGGAGGGCTCCTGCTTTTTATGAGTGTCCTTACTGAGCAGGAACGCATGGCACCGATTTTGGGAAGCGTGCTTCTTATGGCAGTGTTCTGTACTGCAACAGAAAGAATGGGAAGATATGGGCTTTATGGACGGCTGGGACTGGGAATGGTTTCCATCGCAGGGATCTTCCTGTTCCATGGACAGCTCTTAGACGGCATGGCATTATACTGGAATGATATGGCAGACATCCTGGGAAGCCGGGCAGGAATTTACCTCAAAAGGTTTGAGACTGCCGGGATACAGGGAGGGGATGCCGCCCGCATGGCATTCCTTATTTATCTTGGAATGGCAGCGGCAGTCTGCGGATTCCTTATCCTGAAATTGAAGTTTTATCTACTGGTGCTTGCCTGGGCTCTGGTACTTCCTGTCCTTTCGGGAATCCTTGGTATGGAACCGGATGCAGGCACAGGAGTTATTTTTTACATGGGGATCCTTTTGGAACTGAATCTTATCCTTTCCCGTTCTGGAAGGAAACGCCACCGGGCAGAGAGCAGCCGGGCATTTTTGACAGGAAGCATCCTGGCATGTGCGGTAATGCTGGCAGCCGGGATCCTTCTGGAACAGTTTATGCCGTCCGAAGACTATGGTTCCTCGACACTTGTCACAGAAGCTAAAAAAGAGGCCCTGGACGGGATCAGCAGCCTGCGGTACAAAAAAGGAAAGATCAATACCCTTCCGGATGGAAAGCTGAAAGAATGCGGTGCCTGGAGTGCCTCAGACGATACGGCACTTTCCGTTACCATGGAAAATCCGGATTCTCTCTACCTGAGAGGATTTGTGGGAAGCGTGTATGACGGTTCTTCCTGGGAAAGCCTGGATACGGAGTATGCCTATAAACAGAGGACGCTCTTTTACTGGCTCCATCAGGATGGATTTTATGGGGAGACCCAGCTAAGCCGTGCAAGGGCACTTGCAGATGATGATACCCTTTCTGACAAAGTATCTGAAGTGGACATAAAAAATGAAAAGGCAGACAGCCGTTATCTCTATACCCCTTATGAGATTACAGAACTGCCTGCAGGATACAGGAAAGAGACACCGTTTGCTGACAGTATGTTAAAAGCAAAAGGACTCTTTGGAGCAAGAAACTATCACTATCAGGCAAATGGAAACCTGGTAAAAGATTTTACGGTGCTGGGGGCAAGGGTCTATCAGGCACTTGCCAGGGATGAAGGGGATTCCTACCGTGATGATGAGAGTTATTACAACGCATTTGTGTACAGCCAGGATACGAAGCTGTCCGGTGCACTGGAAACCCTGTTCCGCAAAGAACTGGGGGACGGTGGAAACCGGGAACAGGGGCATACCGATTACTATACAGCGATCAGCAGGATCCGTTCATATCTGGAAAAGAACCTGACTTACAGCACGGCAGCCGATCCGTATACCGGACAGGGGGATTTTGCAGAGGACTTCCTGACAAACACCAGGATCGGCCACAGTGTCCATTATGCCACGGCAGCGGCACTGATGTTCCGTTATTACGGGATCCCGTCCCGTTATGTGGAAGGCTATCTGATCACACCGGAAGATATCAAAGATAAAAACCCGGGGGATACGATAGAAGTCCCGGGAAAGAATGGACATGCCTGGACCGAGATCTATATGGACGGCCTTGGATGGGTACCGGTAGAAATGACACCGGAATACTATAATGTCATGGAGGAAGCAGACCTCACGGCAGGCCTGGAGGCAAAAGGAGCCAAAGCAGCCGCCATTCCGGAAGCACAGGACGAACCGCCTGCACAGGAGAACATCCAGACACACTGGAGCTTAAAACTGGCACTGTTCGGAATCGAAAAGCTTCTGATCCTCCTGCTTGCGGTATTTGACCTCTTCTGCCTGATATTTATCTTTACGGTCTGTGTGCTCCGCATCCACGCAAACAGAAGACGAAGAAAACTGTTTGAAAGTGAAGATGACCGCCAGGCGGTTCGCGCCATGGCCGGATATGCGCGACTTCTTTATTATCATGGCCCTGAGCTTTATTCGGAAGATGCCATGAAGTGTTACCGAAAAACAAGCGTTATCGGGGAAAAGGCTGCGTTCAGTCCCCATGCCGTATCAAAAGAAGAACGAAAGGATACCGCTCTGTGCGTGCAGAAGATGAAAAAAGAACTGAAAAAAGCCAGAAGCTGGTATGGAAACTGGATCATGAAATATATAGAAAGGCTGTATTAAGGAGGAAATGACCATGAAAAAGAGAAAAAAGAATAACCGGCTTTCCTTTCTGACAGCTATTGTCTGTCTCCTGCTTTTTGCTGGAGTATTATTTCTGGGAATGAAAAACTATGAACCGGAGAAAAGTGAAAATCCGGTACAGGGGGTGAACAGTGAAAGCTCCTTAAAGGGCTATCTTGGAAAGGGATATGCTTATGCCGGAAGCCAGGAAGATGCTTCCACGGGTGAAGAATCTTCCTTTGAAGAACAGGCACAGATCCTGGAAGATGAACCGGAGGAAGAACCGGAAAAGAAAAAGGAAGAGGCACAGGCGACTGTCACCCCGGAGCCGACATCAGAGCCGGAAGCTTCCCAGACACCGGAACCGGACAGCCAGAAGGAAGATACCCAAAAAGGGGATACCGATCCGGAAGACGGCTCCACAGGAGAGGATAATGACAGCTCCAAAGACAATACCATCCATTATGACAAAAATGGTGACCAGGATGATGACAGCCGGAAAGAAACACCGGACCAGGACGATGACCGGAACCAGGATGGGGCGCAGGTACCGCTCAGTGCAACGCCGACGCCATCTCCGGAGCCGGAACCGACACAGGAACCGGAGGAAGACCATTATCCAACGATCGCCACAGACCTGACTGACGGGGAAACGGTAAATGCCGCGTACCGTACATTTTATGTACAGGCGGTAGACTGGTACGGGAACAGCTTATCCTCTACGGCACTGGAAGTAAATGGAAACGGTGAAAGACTTTCTTCAAAAGGGGAGCCTTCGCCGGGAATCCTGGCTTACCGTCTGGATCTGAATGAGGGCAGCAACACTGTGGATATCAAGGCAACGGATGATGAGGGATGGAGTACCACGCTTCCAACGTTTACCATCTATAAAGGGGATGAGAGCCAGGAAGAACCTGCCGGCTCCATCACGGTCAGCATTGAGGCGGGGACTGTCGGACTTGGGACAATCCTGCCGGCGACATCCATCGACTTTTATCAGGGCGAACAGCTTTCCTCCGTGGTCTTAAGGCTTCTGCAGAACAGCGGGTTTGACTGGAGAAATGATGGAAGTGCAACAGGAGGTTTTTACCTGAAAGCTATCGGACGCGGCGGCATCACTTCCGGAGCTTCGATCCCGGATGACCTGATGGCGCATCTGACAGAAGTAAACTGCCAGCTGTCCGGGCATGATGCCAACTGGCTGGGAGAATTTGATTTTACCATGAATTCCGGCTGGATGTATTTTGTAAACGGTGAATATATGAACATTGGAATGTCGGGCTATTTCCCGGCAGACGGTGACGAAGTAAGGCTTCGCTTTACCCTGTATTCCGGAGCAGATCTGGGTGTCGGGGATAACGGCGAAGTATGGGGGGACTGGTAATGAAAAAAAACAATTTAAAGAGACCGATCATTAACAAATTTATTATCGGGACCCTTTCTGCAGGACTTCTGGCAGGAGGGGCTGCACCAGAAACAGATGTAATCTTTGTCAGGGAAGTTTATGCAGCAGACAGCACAGAGAGTTCGGAAGGGGAAACGCTGGCAGAACCATCGGTACCCGCAGAACCTACCGCCGTTCCGGAGCCGACTGCAGAACCGGAGCCGACCCAGATACCGGAACCAACCGCTGTGCCGGAACCGACTGCTGCACCAGAGCCAACTGCCACTCCGGAACCAACCGCTGCGCCGGAACCGACGGCAGCTCCAGAGCCTTCCGTTACGCCGGAGCCTTCTGTTACACCGGAGCCTTCTGTTACACCGGAACCGACCATCACTCCGGAAGTTAAAAGCAGCAATGCGGATCTGAAAGAATTATATATATCCAGCTCCGATACCTGGGGAAAAGGGATCTTAAAACTAGATCCCGCATTAAACAAGGACCATGACAGATACAAGGCGGTTTATGACGGGGAACGTCAGAGCCTGAACATCTGGCTGACAGCGGAAGAAGAACATGCCACGGTCAAGATCTATGCGCTGAGCGGAGTGAAGCATTCTACCGTGGAAAAAGATGAGACCATCAAAGAAAGCAACGATGGAAAGGGGCATGTTTACTGGAAAATCCATTTCGGAGACCAGGAAAAGGAAGCTATGGTCCGGGTGCAGGTAACCGCACAGGACGGCACCCGGAGGGATTATTACCTGACACTTGGGATTACGGACCAGACCCCGCCGGAACTGAAAAAGATCAGTGCGAGCAGGATATCCGTGGACCAGGCCTCAGTAGTATATAAGACCAGTGAAAGGGGACAATGCTATTACCGTGTTATAGAGGCCGGTGCGAAAGTACAGACCCCGGATACCTCAAAAGAGGGAAGAGAAGTACTGAAAGGAAGCGATACCCTGACCATTACAGGCCTGTCAGAAGGTGAAAAAGATGTGGTGATCGTGGTAAAAGACCTTGCAGGCAATGTAAGCAGTCCGATGGTGATCCGGATCCCTGATGTCAGAAAGAAGAATAACGGGACAGCGGGAAATGAGGGCAATGGAAATTCCGGTTCGATCGCCCAGAGACCCGGATATGGTGGAAATAAAAGTGAAGCCGGAGTCCCGGGCAAAGGCAATAATGGGGAAGGATCCCTTACAAATCTGAAAACGGTTGGCGGAAAAGGTACGGCATCCGGAAAGAACGGATTGGATAGCACAGACGAAAACAAGGAAAAGAAACTGACGGCTTATGCCGGTACGAAGAAAAAAGGCTCCGGTTCCGGTACATCAGGTGAAAAGAAAAGCAGCAAAAAAGCGGATGCCGTAAAAGACAAAACAAAAGAGAAAACAGAAGCGTCATCCACAGAAGAACTGACTGAAAGCAAAGAAAAAGAGACTACATCCGGGACAGCATCCGCTTCCTCCAAAAACGAAGGAAAAAGTATCCCGGAACTGGTAGGAAGTAAAGTAACAGACACCTGGACGCACATGAAACTCTTTACCAGGATTCTATCCTTATTTGCACTGGCAGGAGTTTTGTACCTGCTCTTATGGACAGGAGCGAGACGCAGTTTCAGAAAAATAAAAAGCAGGAATCCACTGCTTCAGCAGTAAAAAATCCAAAAGGGAGGTAAACATCAGATGAAAGGAAGACTAGGAAAATGGCTGGCAGTCCTTCTGTCGGTGAGCATGCTGGCAGGGACAGCTCCGGTCTATGGAGCCGACATATCCATGGAAAGTGATTTTTCTTCCGGGGCAGCAGAGACGGAAGCACAGCCGGATGTCCAGGAAGGGACCGAGATCACAGAAGAGCCGGGAGACAGTGACGTGGAGATCACAGAAGAACCGGAAACAGAGCAACCAGAAGATGCGGAATTCTCAGAGGGGGAATTTAACGGCGAGGATCAGGAGGAACTGGTCATGGACGGCTCTGACGATGAAGATTCTGCAGAACTTACCTTTGAGGATGCTTCATCTGCCGGGGAGAACAGTACGAAAGAATATCTCAAGGATCTCAGTGTGTATTCCGGCTATGGCGTTAAGGATCCTCTGGAAATCAGCCGCAGGGAAGATTTGGATGAAACTTATGGCGGGAAAACCTATACCGTTGAGATCGGATCCAGTTATAATTCTACCGGATTTTATGTAACGGCAGATCTGGGGGCCGATGCGCCGGAGGGATCAACGATCCGGTTATCTGCCTGCGATCTTGATGGAAAGACGGTTGAGAGTGAGATCATTGCAACCGGATATACCGATGGAAAACGTTATAATTTTTCAAATGTTTTTACAAAGGATAATGGAAAAAGGGCTGTTTACACAGTAACAGCCGGTACAGCCACAGACAGCCAGACTTACAAGATCGTAGTGCTCCGGAGGCTGGATCTTTCCATGATCGGCTGTTACCTTCCCTCGGACACGGACATGGCCAAAAACCTGATCTCAGAATTTGACAGTGCCGGTATCACCAGGGATTATGATGTGACAGTGGGTGAGAATACAGAATCTGTAAAAGTTTCTGCAAAAGCCTTTAATGACAAGTGGTATGGCCTTACCGTAAACGGACAGGCAGTATCCGGCAGCAATGCCATTGAGATCCCACTTGACGGTTCTGAGACCAGGATCACTTTCCAGATGAACGAAGACGGGACTTATCAGGATCCGGCTTATCAGGATATCACTTATACATCCACAGGCACCTATACGATCACCGTACATAAAAAAGCAAAGTCCTCGATCACTTTTGTAACAGATCCATCGGATGCAGTGGTCAGTGTATATGATTCTAAAGGGGAGCGTGTGGAACCTTCCAAAGATGCTTCTGTGTATGATTCTCTTTATTACGGGGATGAGTATACCTGGAATGTGTCACGACATGGATATATCTCCAGAAGAGAGAAGTTTACGGTAGGTGAGGAAACAGAGATCCAGGTAAAACTGGAACAGCAGACGGCAACGCAGCCAGAGATCACGGATAATGACTGGAGCAGTTACCGGAACAGTGAAACAAACAACGGGATCACCAATACCTCCACACCGACCAGCAAGGATACAACGGTGCAGAAATGGTCCCTGCATCTGGATGCAAAGGGATGGGATGCAGCACTTACCCCTCCACTGATCCTGGGCGGCTATCTTTACGTGGCATCCGGACAGTTCATCTATAAAATAGATAAAAATACCGGGGATATCGTGCAGACCAGTGAACAGATGCACGGAAATATGCAGTATGCCATGATCCCGCTTGCTTATGCGGAAGGAATGCTTTTTGCACAGATCGGCGGCGGACAGATCCAGGCACTGAGTGCCACTTCTTTAAAATCCCTCTGGATCAGTGAGAGCCTGGGAGGCCAGACACTTTCCCCAATCACCTATAAGGATGGATATATTTATACCGGAACCTGGACTTCGGATACAACCCCTGGTTCTTACTTCTGCCTTTCTGTTACAGATGAAGACCCGTCAAAAGGTGATGAGATAAAATACTGTACCTGGAAATATAACCATAAGGGCGGTTTTTACTGGACAGGTGCTTATGCGTCCGAAAATTATCTGGTGTTTGGTTCTGATGACGGGGCCGGTGATGCCTATACTTCTATCCTGTATTCAGTTAATACGCACACCGGACAGCTGATCGACAAGCGCACGGACATGATCGGCGATATCCGATCCACCATTGTTTATAACAACGGATATGTTTATTTTACGACCAAAGGCGGCTATCTCTACCGGGTTGCCATGAATGCAGATGGTACTTTCGGTGCAGTGGCAAGCTATAACCTGGGCGGTGCGGCAACATCCACACCGGTCGTCTATAAAGGAAGAATCTATGTAGGTGTCTGCGGAAACGGCGGACAGTACAATGCGGATGGGGGACACCATTTTGATGTCCTGACAGAATCTGCTTCCGGTCTTTCCCTTGCATATAAAGTTTCTATCCCGGGATATCCGCAGGCAGCACCGCTTCTTTCGACCGCTTATGAAAACCAGGACTTTAATGGAGATGGCAAAGCGGATGGACGTGTTTATCTGTATTTTACCTACAATGCAAAACCTGGCGGTATCTATATGCTGACAGATGAGCCGGGCCAGACTTCCGGAAAACCGAAAGAACTCTTCCGTCCGGTACTCGCACAGCAGGAGTACTGCATCAGTCCGATCTGCGTAGACAGGGATGGGACACTTTATTATAAGAATGACTCCTGTTATCTGATGGCACTGGAAACAAATGGAGCTTACCTTGACAGTGTATCAGCAGAAGCAGATACTGGCCGGGTCAGCTGGGAAAAAGCATTCCAGCGTTCGGAAAAAGAGCATACCTTAAGGGTTGCTGAAAATGCTACAAAAGTGACCCTGACATTTAAAGCACCTGCCGGATGTATCCTGACTGTCAACGGAAAAGCTTCCAATGGAACTTATGTGGCAGATGTAAGATCCGGACAGGCAGATGTTACGGTTAAAACAACACTGAACGGAAAGAGCAGGGATTATATCTTCCACCTTACCAGCGGGCTTGGAAATTCCTCCCTGGCAAACCTGGTGGTAAGTACCAGCAATACTTTTACAGATACTTCAAAATATCTTACATTATCACCGGTATTTGACAGCACCAAAACCAGCTATACCGTTTCGTATCTTGCAGACAAAGGGGAAAATAAGGAAAAGTTCCTCCGCCTTTATGTGGAACCTTCAGATGGGGATGCCACGGTAACGGTACAGAAAGTAAAAGGTGTTGAGAAAGTATCCATGCCGGTTGTGGCAAACGGAAAAACGAAACGTGTAAATGTATACTGGGAAACAGATGCAAGCGAAGCACAGGTGAAGATCATGGTAACAGCTGCCGGAAGCGGAAAAACAGACTATCTTCTTACCATACAGCGGAAAGAAAACGTTCCGACACCAACACCTACAGAAGTACCGGAGGTGTTCGGACCATGGAAAACGATCTCTGCAGCCACGGTATTTTCACCGGCTGTACAGATGCGTACCAGCAACAAGGGCCGCAAGGAAAAGAGGACCGTTGGCAAAAAACTGACACCTACGATCAAGGTAACGGCTACCCGCATTAAGCTGAAAGTAAAACAGTCTACTTCTAAAATAAAGGTTTCTAGACTTGCAAAGGGTGATTCCGTTAAAAGCTGGACTTCCAGCAATAAGAAAATCGTTTCTGTAAACAGAAAGGGAACGATGAAAGGCTTGAAAGCCGGAAAAGCCAAAGTGACCATTACACTGGCCAGCGGCAAGAAACAGGTCATTTCCATTACTGTGCAAAAAACAACAGTAAGAACAACAAAGATCACCGGACTGAAATCAAGAGTGACCGTTGCAAGAAATAAAAAACTTACGCTGAAACCGGTCATCAGCCCGATCACTTCCCAGGAGAAAGTTACCTACAGTTCTTCGAATAAGAAGATCGTGACGGTAAATTCCAAGGGTGTGATCACCGGAAAGAAAAAGGGAACAGCCTATATCACAGTGAAATCTGGAAAGATCCGCAAAAAAGTAAAAGTAGTAGTGATGAGTTAGACGCGCAAATTTTTTACCCAAAGGAAAACATATGTTT